>Ga0315901_10000381_pt1 | contig 66327 bp, 54 predicted proteins | sample LakEriMetagenome_10_FD_203761 | JGI IMG/M metagenome (GOLD analysis project Ga0315901, IMG submission 203761) | Freshwater fungal communities from buoy surface, Lake Erie, Ohio, United States - Buoy 2 MA116 | ecosystem: Environmental > Aquatic > Freshwater > Lake | place: USA: Lake Erie, Ohio... | reverse complement strand
TTTGCCCAGCGGATCGTGCCGCCGCTATCCGCCGCGCCGCCGGCTGCCGCCGGAATCGCCACCAGGGCGACGCCATCGGGGAGATGGTCGAGGATCAGGGATGGCGTGGGCTGGGATGGCGTGGGCTCGCCCGTCGACGTCGGCGCGGTCGGTCGGCCGCCGCCGGGATCACGCTCGGGTGTTGCGCTCGAATCCGACACCAACTGCCCTCCATGCCGATTCAGTCAGTCTTTGACCAGAGTATAAAATCTTGCAGCAGCGACGCCAAATCGCCGTTCAGCGTTGCCGCCAGCGGCGGCGAACCTATACTCCGAACGGTCGTTTCCGACCTCCCGCCCACGTCCGAACACCAGTTGCCACGAGGCAGTCAGTGACCGCCACCGATTCTTCGGAATCCTTCCTCGCCCGCCATCAGTTTCTGATCTACCGGCTGTTTTCCCTGTCGGGCCTCATTCCGGTGGGTGCGTTTCTGGTCGTCCATCTGGTGACCAACGCTTCGGTGCTGGCCGGCCCCGGGACGTTTCAGTCGCGGGTCGACATGATCCATTCACTCGGACCTCTCCTGATCCCGATCGAGTGGGCGTTCATTTTTCTGCCGATGCTCTTCCACGCTGCCGTGGGCTTCGCGATCATCGCCGGCGGCCTGCCAAATGTCGGTTCCTATCCCTACGTGGGCAACGTGCGTTACACGTTGCAGCGGGCGACGGGCATGATCGCCTTCGCGTTCATCATCTGGCACATCATTGAATTGCATTGGATGGGTGCCCCGCTCGGCGGCGGAAAGTTCGATCCGCACCATGCCTCGAGCTCCGCGGCCGTCGCGCTGCAGCCGATCGGTGTTGCGATTCTCTACGTGATCGGCATCCTGTCGGCCGTTTTCCATTTGTCCAACGGCCTCTGGACGCTTGGCATCACCTGGGGGCTCTGGACGAGCCCGGCCGCGATGCGGCGGGCCAACTGGCTGAGCATCGCCGTGGGGCTGCTTCTCGGTGGCGCCGGCCTCGGGGCGCTCTTCGGCATGCGGTCGCTCGATGTCGAGCAGGCGAAGGTCATCGAGGATCGGATGAACGAGGTCAAGCGAATGCTCGAAGGACAGGCTCCCGCCGCCGGCCCTGCCGTCCGCGCCGCTCCCGAAGGCTCGCCGGTCGTTCCCGCATCTTCGACAGGAGGCTGAACCCCATGGCCCAACCACGTGTTCTCGTCATCGGCGGCGGTCTCGCCGGTTTGTCGGCCACCATGCGGCTCGCCGAGCTCGGCGTGAACGTCGATCTCGTGAGCCTGGTTCCCGTCAAACGGTCGCACAGCGTCTGCGCCCAGGGGGGCATCAACAGCGTCAACACGCTCACGCGGCAGCAGGGCGACAGCGAGTGGAAACACTTCGACGACACCATCTACGGCGGCGACTTTCTGCAGCATCAACCGCCCGTCAAGGAGATGGCCGACTGGGGGCCGCGGATCATCGATCTCATGGATCGCCTCGGAGTGCCGTTCAATCGCACGCCCGAGGGATTCCGCGACCAGCGGCGATTCGGCGGCACGCTCTACAAGCGGACCGCGTTCGCCGGGGCGACCACCGGCCAGCAATTGCTCTACGCGCTCGACGAGCAGGTGCGTCGCTACGAGGCCGCCGGCAAGGTCAAGAAGTGGGAGTTTTGGGACTTCCTCGAGCCGGTGTTGGATGAGAAGGGGCGTTGCCGAGGCGCGATCTGCCAGGATCTCGTCACGATGCGGTTCCACGCCTTCCCGGCCGACGCCGTCATCCTGGCGACCGGTGGGTGCGGGCTCGTCTACGGCCGGTCGACGATGTCGATGGTCTGCACCGGCAGCGCGGTGAGCCGCGCCTACCAGGCGGGCGCATGCTATGGCAACGGCGAGTTCATCCAGGTTCACCCGACGGCGATCCCGGGCGCCGACAAGCTGCGGCTGATGAGCGAAAGCGCCCGCGGCGAGGGCGGTCGTGTGTGGGTGCCGCGGAAGCCGCAGGATGCCCGCGACCCGCGCGACATCCCGGAGGCCGAGCGGTACTACTTCCTCGAGGAGCGGTACCCCAAGTACGGAAACCTCGTTCCGCGCGACATCGCCACACGGGAAATCTTCGACATCTGCACGACCGACGGCCTGTCGGTCGAGAAGGATCGACTCTGCGTCTACCTCGATCTCACGCACCTCTCCCGGGAGATGCTCGACCGCAAGCTCGGCGGCATCCTCGAGATCTACGAGAAATTCCAGGGTGTGGATCCGCGGTCGGTGCCGATGAAGATCTTCCCCGCCGTCCACTATTCGATGGGCGGTCTCTGGGTCGATTACCAGAAGTCGGCCTCGGGCGGCCTCGAGGAGGGATCGCCCCGTAACCAGCAGACGAACATCCCGGGCCTCTACGCCATCGGCGAATGCGACTACCAATATCATGGCGCCAACCGCCTCGGAGCCAACTCGCTGCTCTCCTGCATCTTCAGCGGCCTCTTCTGCGCGCCGAGCGTGATCGCCTCCGGGGCCAAGGGGCTCGCCGCCGACGAGTCGTCGCGGCTGTTCGCTGCGGCGCTCAAGCGGCAGGAGGCCCGCCACGAGGCGCTCCTCGCCCGGCGGGGCGGCAACGAGAATCCTTACGATCTGCACCAGGAGCTCGGCAGCCTCATGACGCGGGCGGCCACGGTCGTTCGGCGCAACGATCAGCTTGCGGCCGCCTACGACGAGGTCTGCGGGCTCGAAGAGCGGTGGCAGCGGTGTTCGCTCTCGGACAGCGGCAACTGGACGAACCAAAACGTCGTGTTCACCAAGGCGCTCGGCGACATGTTTCCGATCGCCAAGCTCATTCTCAAAGGGGCGCTGTTGCGCGACGAATGCCGCGGTGCCCACTTCAAGCCGGCGACGGCGATGCCCGGCATCTCGGCCACCGAGCCGGCGGCGCAGCGCCGAGAGGCGGAGCAGTGGTGCGATCGCTTCGAGGAAAACACCCGGCGTTGGCTCAAGAGCACGATTGCCAAGCATGGCGCCGACGGCCATCCGCACATCTCGTATGAAGATGTCGATACGTCGCTCATTCCGCCGCGTCCGCGGCTCTACGGCCTCGTCGGGGCCGAGTTGATCGAGGAGGTCTGGAAGGAGCGGCAGAAGAGCGCCGGCGACGGCCATGCCGTCGCGGGATCCCGGCCCGTGGGGGCCGGCGTCTAAAACCCCAGCACGCACGATCGTTGGAGAACCAAAACATGATCCAGTCGGTTGCAATCGAGGATGACTCCCACGTCGATTCGAACGGCCATGCCGGCGAAGCGGCCCGCACACTCCACGTCCGCGTGCTCCGGCAGGATGCCCCGGGGCAGGAGAGCTACTGGGAGCGGCATGCGATCCCCTACGAGCCCAACATGAACGTGATCAGCGTGCTGCAGCGGATCGCGGCCCGCGCCCGGGCCGAGGATGGTAGCCGCGTGGCCCCCGTCGCCTGGGACTGCAACTGCCTCGAGGAGGTATGCGGGTCCTGCACGATGATCGTGAACGGCCGGACGCGGATGGCCTGCTCGTCCCTCGTAGACAAACTGCTCGAGGAGAATCCCGACGAGATCGAACTGCGGCCGATGTCGAAGTTTCCCGTCGTGCGTGATCTGGTCGTCGACCGCCGTCGGCTCTTCAGCGCCCTGGAGCGGGTGAAGGCATGGGTGCCGGTGGACGATTCCTACGACCATGGGCCCGGCCCGCGGATTTCGCCGGAGGAACAGGAAGACGCCTATCCCCTCTCGACCTGCATGAGCTGCGGCTGCTGCCTCGAGGCCTGCCCGCAATACACGAAGATCGAGGCAGTGCGGCGCGACGACGAAACGGTCGATGAGTTCGAGGCCCGCCGCAAGGCTGCGTTCGACCGCGGCTTCGTGGGGGCTCACGCCATCAGCCAGGCCATGCTCTTCAACAGCCATCCCACTGGCCGGATGATCGCCGACGAGCGGCTGCAGGCGTTGACGGCGCAAGGCGGCATCCAGATGTGCGGCAACGCGCAAAACTGTGTCGCCGTCTGCCCGAAGAGCATCCCGCTGACGCGGTCGATCGCTCGCGCCGGCCGTGCCGCCACAGTCTGGGCGATCAAGAAGCTCTTCGATCGCTGAGTCGATGTCCGACTATCTTCACACGCCTGGAGGCGTGCGCCACGGGCCTGGAGGCGTGTGGGACGAGGCGTTTCCCGCCGGAAACACGACTCTTTCCGGGCGAGCGTTTGCCGCGAACCCCCGTCCGTGGTAGTTTTCTGGTCGTTGAAACAGATGTTTGGAGGCCGTCGCGGAATGGCGGTCTGAAGGCTGAAACGAGGATCGAGAGTGTTTGTGGAACAACGGGGCGGATTCCCGGCGGAGCCGGGCAGGTCCGCTGCACCGGCGGGCAGGGCCATTGCGACGCATGGTCTCCCGGGTCAAGACGGTGCGCACGATCAGGCGGCGGCTGTCGCCGGCGGATTCAGGAATCTCGGGCTCTCCGCGGCGACGCTCGAAGCCGTCGATCGCGCTGGCTATACGACGCCCACGCCCGTGCAGGCGGGCCTCATCCCGCGGGCGCTGCAAGGCATCGACGTGCTGGGACAGGCCCGTACCGGCACCGGCAAGACGGCGTCATTCGTGCTGCCGATTCTCGAGCAGATGATGAAGCCGGGCCGGGGCGGCGGTCCGCGGGCGCTCGTGCTCGTGCCGACCCGCGAACTCGCCGTGCAGGTACGCGACGAATTCGAGAAGCTCGCCCACGGCACGCGCATCCATTGCGTTGCCGTCTACGGGGGCAAGCCGATCAAGGGGCAGATCGACAAACTCGCGAAGCACCCGGCCGTCGTCGTCGGCACGCCGGGCCGCGTGCTCGACCACATGAGCCGCGGCACGATCTCGCTTTCCGCGCTCGAGATCGTGACGCTCGACGAGGCCGACCGGATGCTCGACATCGGCTTCCGGCCCGACATCGAGAAGATCCTCCGTCGCTGCCCGGAGAGCCGGCAGACGCTGCTGCTTTCGGCCACGGTGCCGCCGCCGGTGGCGAAGCTCGCCACCCGCTACATGCGGGATCCCGAGATCCTCGATTTCTCGACCAACGAGATTTCCGTCGAGACCATCGAGCAGTTTTATTTCACGGTCGACCCGACGCGGAAGTTCGAGCTCCTCGAGCGGCTCCTGGAGCGGGAGAAGCCGCGGCAGGTGATCGTCTTCTGCCGCACGAAGCGGGGCACCGACAAGATTCACGAGCGGCTGTCACGGCGGCGCGGCTGGCAGCCGGGCGAGGTGGCCTGCATCCACGGCGACCTCGCGCAGAACGTGCGCGACCGCGTGATGAAGCAGTTTCGCGAGGGCACGGTGAGGGTGCTCGTGGCGACCGACGTGGTCGGCCGCGGCATTGACGTCTCGAGCCTGTCTCACATCATCAATTACGACATTCCCGAGTTTTGCGACGACTACGTCCATCGTGTGGGCCGCACGGGCCGCATGGGCCGCGAGGGCGTGGCCTACACGTTCGTCGCGCCCGACGAGGGGCCGCAGCTCACGCGGATCGAGATGCGTATCGAAAAGCTGCTCAAGCGCGACGAGATCGCAGGCTTCGAGGCCTTCGATCGGCGACCGAAGCCCGCGCCGGTGGTGAGCATCGGCGGCGGGGAGGATGCCCGCAGGTTGGCTGATGCCCAGCAGGGCGAGGCTGCCGAAAGCCTCGCCCCCGCGGCGCCACCCAAGCCATCCTCGGCGGCCCTGCTCGGCAAGGGGCGCGGCCCGAAGCGGCATCGCCGGGCGCTCTGATACCTCCGCCCGGGGTTTGACGGAAAGGATGCCATGGCAGCCGGTGGAAACTCGCGCGAGGCCGCAGGAGCCGTGTCCCGGCGGGCGATCCGTCAGCGGCTGCAAAGCCTCGCTGATGCCGGGGTGACCGACGTCCCCAAGGCCGGGCGGAGCCGATCCAGCCGGGCATCAGCGGCGCCATCAGCGGACGCCCCCAGTGGAGCCCGCGGTGCCGCGAGCCAGCCGCTCCCTCCACGCGACCGCGAAGCCGGCCTCGAGATCATCCGGCAGGAGGTGGCCGCGTGCGTCCGCTGCCCGGAGCTCGCCTGCAGCCGCACCAATACCGTCTTCGGCACCGGCCCGGCGACCGCCCGGCTCTGCTTTTTCGGGGAGGCACCCGGGGCCGACGAAGACGCCTCCGGCCTGCCGTTCGTGGGGCGGGCGGGGCAACTGCTGACCAAGATCATCGAGGCGTGCCACCTCTCCCGCGACGACGTCTACATCTTCAACGTCCTCAAGTGCCGGCCGCCGAACAATCGCCCGCCGCTTCCGCAGGAGGTCGCCAATTGCCGCGATTATTTCGAGCGGCAACTCCAGGTGATCTCGCCTGAATTCATTTGCTGCCTCGGCACGTCGGCCGCCCAGGCGCTGCTCCAGACCGACGAGCCGATCGGCAAGCTCCGTGGTCGTTGGTTCAACCACGGAACGGCCCAGGTGATCTGCACCTACCATCCCTCCTACCTGCTGCGGAATCCCGGTGCCAAGCGGCATGTCTGGGACGACATGAAGCTGCTCATGGCCCAGATGGGCGTGGATGTGTAGCAAGACGTCGATTTCCTCAAGCGGCCGGTCGTATCGATCCGATGAATTGTGTGGGTCGTCGGGGTGGGGGAACAGCCGCTGATTGTTGTCGGGGAGTGCTGGCCGAACGGCCGGTGGACCGGGAATGACGAGACGGAGTGGGGACAACCCGTCGCGGCCCGGCTTCGCCTGGGGCGCCATGCTGCTCGTGGCGGTCTCGACGGGCTGCACGATGTGCCCGGATCCGTTCGATTACTCGGGGCCGGTGCCGAATGGCTCGGCCCCGCAGAATGATTTCTGGGCGCGAAGCAACGGCATCCTGCCGCTCAACGCCACCCCTCGCCCTTGGCCCTTGATCGTGAAGGATGACGAGCAGGCGACGCCGGCGGAGCCACTGCCTGCTGTCATCGCCGAGTCACGCGACGAGACCACCGCAGCGGCGGACGGCGATCCTGGGTCGCCGGCTGAAACGCGGAGCGTCCTGCGGTAATGCTCCCGGGGCTCGATCTCCCGGTGGCGGTCACGCCTTCGCCAAGCTCGGCTCGGGCAGCCATCCATCGGGCACGACCGCATCCTTCGGGACCACCGCCACGCGGTCGCGGACGGTGAAGCGATCGCTGTCGGCGATCTCCTCCCAGCCGTGGTCGTTGACGATCCGGGCCCGGCGGCCGATCCGGACGTTTTTGTCGACGATCGCGCCCTCGATGATCGTGCCCTCGCCAATGCCCATCGGCGGGATGCCCCGGGCGGCGTTGGCGGCGATGTCTTCCTCCGCCTCGTAATAGTCGCAACCGAGGACCACCGAGTTGCGGATCACCACGTTGCGGCCGATCCGGCAGCGCAGGCCGATCACACTATTTTCGATGACGGCCCCCTGCTCGACGATGCATCCATCCGACACAAGGCTTGCCCGGATGCTCGCGCCGTCGATTCGCGACGGGGGCAGGAAGCGGCCGCGGGAGTAGATCGGCGCCTCGGCGCTCGAGAGCTCGAAGGGGGGCGCGGCGCTGGCGAGGTCGAGGTTGCACTGGAAGTAGGAGCGGATCGTGCCGATGTCTTCCCAATAGCCGTCGAAGGGATGGAGCTGCACCCGCTTCGAGCGGATCGCCGCCGGGAAGACCTCGCGGCCGAAATCCTGGTAGTCGGTCTTCGTGAGGAGGTCGAGCAGGCAGTCGCGGTTGAAGAGGTAGATGCCCATGCTGGCCATCAGGCTACGGCCCTTCGCCGGGATGCCATGCCGCTCGATCCACGCCGGATCGGTCCGCACGTGCTCGAGCTCCTCATTGGTCTGCGGCTTCTCCAAGAACCCCTCGACGCAGCCAGAATCGTCGAACCGCATGATGCCGAGCGCGGAGGCGGCGTCGTCGTGGACGGGGATGCCGGCGATCGTCACGTCGGCATTGGTGGCCGTGTGCGTCGCGAGCATGTCGGCGTAATTCATCCGGTAGAGCTGGTCGCCCGACAGGATCAACACATGCTTGATGTCGGGCTGCTGGAGATAGCGGATGTTTTGCCGGACGGCGTCGGCCGTGCCCTGGTACCAGCCGGCGTTGTCGAGCGTCTGCTGGGCAGCGAGGATCTCGACGAAGCCGCCGCTGAACGGGTCGAACGTGTAGGTGCGGCGGATGTGGCGGTGGAGGCTCACGGAGTTGAACTGCGTGAGCACGTAGATCCGCTGGACGCCGCTGTTGATGCAGTTGGAGAGCGGCACGTCGATGATGCGATACTTGCCGGCCAGCGGCACGGCCGGCTTCGAGCGGTCGCGCGTGAGGGGATAGAGCCGCGTCCCGCGGCCGCCGCCGAGCACCAGAGCCAAAACACGCTGCACGGTCATGTCACACGTCCTGAAGATGCCCCTGTCGGATCGGAAGTGGGCATCCTAAGGCACGGACAAGCGGCTCGCCAAATGCAAGTTTTGCGTGACGGCCGCGGGCACCGGCTCGCGGGCTTCAAAGGGCGCCGGGTTCAAAGGGCGCCGGGTTCAAAGGGCGCCGGCTCGCGGGCGGCAGAAGTCTCCTCGCGGAGAAACTTTCTCCTTTGACGACCTACGGAGCTTCGTTCCTCAGAAGGTCGAAAGTTCCTAACGCTCGTCGAGCTTCCGCCGACCCGCTCGCCTCCCGTTTTGATCCGTTTGCCGGATTCGGAACGGCGGGAACTAGCCCTTGATGACGAAGTTCACGAGGCGGCCGGGGACGGCGACGACCTTGACGATTTCCTTGCCGGCGAGCAGTTCGGCGATCTTCGGGTCGGCGGCGGCGGCGGCCTTCATGGCTTCGGCATCGGCGTCGGCCGGCAGGACGACGCGGCCCCGGAGTTTGCCCTGCACCTGCACCGGAATCTCCACCGTGTCGTCCTTGAGCCAGCGGGGGTCGGCCTCCGGCCAGGTGGCCAGAGAGACCGGGGCGGGGCGGCCGAGAATCTCCCAGAGTTCCTCGGCCAGGTGCGGGGCGAAGGGGGCGAGGATCGTGACAAAGGGCTCGAGGATCGCCCGCGGCCGCCGTTCGAGCGGCGTGCAGAAGTTGACGAATTCCATCATCCGCGCGATCGCCGTGTTGAATGACAGCGCGCCGATGTCGCGGGTGACCTTGTCGATCGTGCGATGGAGTTCGCGGAGTTGGTCGTCGGTCGGGGCGTCGTCGCAGACCTGCGGCGCCATCGCCACGTCGTCGGCCCGTTCATCGACGACGAGCCGCCAGCAGCGATCGAGGAAGCCGCGCACGCCGCCGACCCCGGTCGTGCTCCAGGGCTTCGTGGCCTCGAGCGGCCCCATGAACATCTCGTAGAGCCGCAGCGAATCGGCGCCGAAATCGCGGACGACCTGATCGGGATTCACGACGTTGCCGCGGCTCTTCGACATCTTGTATGCCCGACTCTCGACGCGGATCTTCGGGGCATCACGGAGGACGAAGTGCTCCCCCTGTTTTTCGACCTGCTCGGCAGGCACACGCACGGGCGAGTCGTGCTCCCCCTGCTGCCCCGCCGACACCCAGCCCCCTTCGGCCTTCCGGTAGCCGGTGAATTCCACCTCGCCGAGGATCATGCCCTGGTTCACGAGTTTGCCGAACGGCTCCGGGCACGACACATGGCCGCGGTCGTAGAGCACCTTGTGCCAAAACCGGCTGTAGAGCAGGTGGAGCACCGCATGCTCGGCCCCACCCACGTAGAGATCCACCGGCATCCAGGCCTTCTCGATCGCCGGATCGACGAACCGCGACTCGTTGCGTGAATCGAGGAACCGCAGGTAATACCAGCAGGAGCCGGCCCACTGCGGCATGGTGTTCGTCTCGCGCTGATAGCGCGTGCCGTTGCGATCGACGAAGAGCCAGTCGGCCTGGGCGCGGGAGAGCGGCGGGTCGGGGGAGTCGCCTGGCTTGAAGTCGGTGAGATCGGGCAGCCGCACGGGCAGTTCCGACTCGGCGACGGCCCTGATCTGGCCGGTGGGACGGCCCGTGGCGTCGAGTTCATGGAGGATCGGAAACGGCTCGCCCCAGAATCGTTGGCGGCTGAAGAGCCAGTCACGCAGCTTGTAGTTCACGGCCGGCCGGCCGATGCCGGCGGCCGCGAGGTCGCTTCCCACACGGGCGATGAAGTCGCGGGTGGCCAGGCCGGTGTAGCTGCCGGAGGAGACCGCCCTGCCTTCGCCGGTGAACAGTTCGCCGGACTTCACGGCGGCTCCATCGGCCGGTTCCACGACGGCCAGCACGTCGAGCCCGAACGTCGTGGCAAACTCGAAATCACGGTCGTCGTGGGCAGGCACGGCCATGATGGCGCCGGTGCCGTACGTCGCGAGCACGTAATCGGCGACCCATACCGGGATCGGCCTGCCGGTGAGCGGGTGGATCACATGCGCGCCGGTGAAGACGCCGGTCTTGTCCTTGGCGAGGTCGGTGCGGTCGAGATCGCTCTTGCGGGCGGCCGCCTCGCGGTAGGCGGCGATGGCGTCGCGCTGCCCGGGCGAGGTGAGGGCGTCGAGGAGCGGATGCTCCGGCGCGACGACCATGTAGGTCACCCCGTAGAGCGTGTCGGGCCGCGTCGTATAGATCCGGAGGACATCGCTGCCGGGCTTCTCCGGAAATCCCGTTTCAGCGCGGCCACGCTTCCAGTCAGCGAAAGGCTGCGAGCCTGCCGTCGCAATCGGGAAATCGACCTCGGCGCCGGTGCTCCTGCCGATCCAGTCGCACTGGAGCTTCTTGATGCTCGCCGGCCAGTCGAGGCCCTCGAGTTCCTTTTCCAGCCGCTCGGCGTAGGCGGTGATCCGCAGCATCCACTGCCGCAGCGGGATGCGCACCACGGGATGGCCGCCTCGTTCGCTCACGCCGCCGATCACCTCCTCGTTGGCGAGCACCGTGCCGAGCGCCGGGCACCAGTTGACGGGGGCCTCCGACTGGTAGGCGAGTCGATGGGCATCGCGGTGCTTGGCCACCGCCGCCTCGCCGGCCGCGGCGATCTCGGCGGGGATGGGCAGCTCGGCGATCGGCCTGCCCTTCTGCTGGTCGGGATCGAACCAGGTGTCGAACAGGACGAGAAAAATCCACTGCGTCCAGCGGACATACTCCGGGTCGGTCGTCGCCAGCGCCCGCTTCCAGTCGTAACTGAAGCCGAGCATCTTGAGCTGGCGGGTGAAGGTGGCGATGTTCCGCTCGGTGCTCTCCCGCGGCGGCGTGCCGGTGCGGATGGCGTGCTCCTCGGCCGGCAGCCCGAAGGCGTCGAAGCCCATCGGGTGCATCACCGTCGTGCCCCGCATCCGCTCGAACCGCGCGACGATGTCGGTCGCGGTGTAGCCCTCCGGATGGCCGACGTGGAGCCCGTCGCCGCTCGGGTAGGGAAACATGTCGAGCACGTAGGCCTTCCGGGCCGCCGGCAGTCGCGGCGTGGCGAAGGTGTCGTGCGCGTCCCACCAGTCTTGCCACTTCGGTTCGATCCGCGACGGCTGGTAACGTGGCATCGGCGAAGCGGCGCGGCGGCCGGAGAGGTGGCGGAGGGGCTCTGGCGACGAACTTCTCAGTTCGGCTGCGGATGACTCTAATTGCAGCGGCCGATTCTGAAGGAACGATTCTAATGATCCGGCGCAAACGGGCAACGAGCCCGTCGGAACCGGCCACGCCTCGAGCAGCAGGGAGTCATCCCATGAAAGCGACCGCCAAGACAGGGGCAGCGACCACCGGCACCGGGCTCGTGTTGCAGCGACGAATGCTTCGCGCCTGCCGCAGCGCCGCTCGGCGGCTGAAGGTCGCCGATTCGCTCGGCACCCGCCTCACCGGCCGCGAATTGCTCACCCGCATCTTCGCCGCCCGCAGCGTGCTCGAGCGGGTGCTCGGCGCCGACGAGAAGATGGTGGGCGTGCTCCTGCCGCCGACGGCGGGCGCGGCGATCGTCAATGCGGCGCTCGCCCTCTCCGGCCGCGTCGCCGTGAACCTCAACTATACGGCGAGCCAGTCGATCCTCGACACCTGCATCGAGCGGTCGCGGCTGAAGCACGTCATCACCAGCCCCGCCTTTCTCGCCCGCGTGAAGCTCGAGGTGGGGGATCGCATGCTCGATGCGGGAGCGCTTCGCAATCAGCTCACGGCCTTCGACAAGATCATGGCATTCGTGCATGCGACGATCACGCCGCTGCCGATGCTCGAGCGGCTCCTCGGGCTCGAGTCGATCCGCCCCGACGACGTGCTCACGGTGATCTTCACGTCGGGATCGACTGGCGACCCGAAGGGTGTCGTCTTGACGCAGGAAAACGTCGGGTCCAACGTCCGCGCGATCGACCACCTGCTGCACCTCTCGGCGGCCGACGTGGCGCTGGGCGTGCTCCCCTTCTTTCATTCCTATGGCTATACGACCACGCTCTGGACACCGCTGACGCTCGAGCCGGCCGTCGTCTACCACACCGACCCACGCGACGCGCAGGTGGTGGGCAAACTCGCCCGCGAACACCACGCCACGATCCTGATGGCCACGCCCACATTCCTGCGGATCTACACGCGGCGGACGCCGCCGGAGGATTTTTCCACGCTCGAGGCCGTCTTCGGCGCGGCGGAGAAACTGCCGAAGGAGGTCTGCGACGCATTCGAGAAGAAATTCGGCGTGCGGCCGAGCGAAGCCTACGGCGCGACGGAGCTTGCTCCGCTCGTGGCGGCCAACGTGCCGCCGTCGCGGCACGTGCCGGGACGGCCGCCCGACGCCCGCGAGGGCACGGTCGGGCAGCCGATCCTCGGCTCCCGCGCGAAGATCACCGACCGCGAAGGGGAACGGGAACTGCCCCTCGGCCAGGAAGGCTTGCTCTGGATCAGCGGCCCCAACGTCATGCAGGGCTATCTCGATCGACCCGACCTCACGGCGAAGGTGATCAAGGACGGCTGGTATTGCACCGGCGACGTGGCCGTGATCGATCGCGAAGGTTTCATCACGATCACGGGCCGCGAGAGCAGGTTTTCAAAGATCGGCGGCGAGATGGTGCCCCATCTCACGATCGAGGAGGCCGTGAACGCGGAACTCGGCGCAGCCGACGGCGAGCTGCTCGCCGTGGTGACGGCCGTGCCGGACCGCGCCAAGGGAGAGCGGCTGATCGTGCTCCATCTGCCGACCAGCCACGAGCCCCGCGACATCGTGAAACGGCTCGCGCAGCATGGCCTGCCGAACCTCTGGATTCCGTCCGCCGACAGTTTCGGCGAGATCGAGGAGGTGCCCGTCCTCGGGTCGGGCAAGCTCGATCTCAAGCGGCTCGGCGACATCGCACGGCAGCGGTTCGCGGAGGAGCCGTCGACGTGACGGCCGCGCCGCGGATCGAGGCCGTGCTCGGCAGAGCCGACGACATGCGGGCCGAGGTCTACGCGCGGCTTGTCGCTGCGGCCGCGGGCGGTCGCCCCACGCTTCGTGGCCGTCTGTCGGGGCCCCGCTGCACGCTGGCCACGACCCTGCCGACGTCGCTGCGGCTCGAAGATCTCGGGGGCACGCCGCCGGTCGCCCGGGGCATCCTCACCGAGCCATCCTATTGGACGCCCGAACTGCCGAACCTCTATCGCCTGGAGGCCGAGGCCGATGATTCAGGCGCGATCATCGCCCGCGTCGATCGCCTCATCGGCCTGCGGCGGCTCGGCGTTCGCGGGCGATCGCTCTGGCTCGACGGCAGGCGCTGGGTGCCACGGGGGCTCGCCTTGCCGGCAGCCGATTTCGAAGCGGCGGTTTTGCGGGCCGCCAGCATGACCGCCGTGATCGACGACCCGCCCGAGTCTCTCTGCGCCGCCGCCGATGCGGCGGGCGTGGCGGTGGTGGCCGTCGTCGATCACGCAGCCTCGGCGGATCATGTGGCAGAACGGATCGTCGGGTGGACGCAGCATCCCGCCGTGGCGCTCGCCGTGCTTCCGCGGGGTCGCGGCGCGGAGGCCGCGGTGCTCGGGCCATCCAAGGGCACGCTGCTCGTCGGTCTCGCCGTCGATGGCACGGCGCCACCGCAGCCCGTACCTGCCGGCATCGACTGCCTCGTCGTGCAATTGCCCGCGGGGGCTCTGCCCCACGAGGCATGGCGGGACAACGCCCCGCCCGTGCCCCTCGTCGCCTGCCGCCCGGGCGGGCCGGCTGCGGAGATCTCACGCGCAGGCTGCGACCGACTGCAGGCGGACCTTGCCGCCTGGGGAGTCGCCGCCTCGGCGGCTCCGCTCGCCTGGGATTGGGCGGGGTACTTGCAAGCACCGCTCGCAAAGTAGAACGCTTGCTCCGCAAGCGGATCTGCACCAAGTGAGTCGCCGGCTCGCGGGCGGCAGAAGGTGGTCGCTGCGCTACTCCTTCGAATCCTCGCGTTGTCCCTCGCGGACTCGGTCCAAAAGCTCGTCACGCTTCCGCCGACCCGCTCGCCTCGCCCGTTCTGTGTCGAAGCCAGCTGAGTTCTTTTTTCGTGCTGTGCTAGAGCCGTTCTGGGATACGTGTAGCGACCACTCGGCAAACCACGGACGGAGGCGAAGGGATCGGCTGAAGCTCGACGAGCATTTGGCCGCCGCGGCCACCGCGAGTCGACTTCTGCCGTCCCGAAGCCGGCGATATACGTAAGTCCGATGCGCTCTAGCCCACATACCGGGCGACGATCGCGCGGGCGCGGGATTCTTCGCGGGTGCCGGCGACGATCGCGCGGCCGTCGGCGAAGACGGAAAGTTCGATGCCCGGCTCCACCTTGGCCCGCACGAGCCACGCGTTGCCGGTGACCGGTGCGAACGCGCCGAGCCGGCCCGCGAGCGCCGCGAGATCGACGGGGACGGCGGCGGGTGGGGCCACCTGTACCGCGTCGCGACCGCAGAGCGCCGCGGCTCGGCCGGCCGTTCGCCCTTCGAGCCAGGGGAAATCACCGCCGCGGCAGGTCGGGCAGCCTTCGCGCGCGAGTGGCTCAAGATCGACCGTGCGCCAGACGCCCTCCCAGAGGTCGCACACGAAAAGGCGATTGCCCGCGCGGTCGATCTCGCCCGCGAGCAGCTTGATCGCCTCGGCCGCCTCGACCGCCCCCACGACCAGCGCCGTGGGGCCGAGGATGCCGGCCGTATCGCAGGTGGGTAGCACGCCGGCGGCCGGCGGCTCCGGGATCAGGCACCGCAGGCAGGCCGTGCGGCCCGGCACGACGGTGAGCACACGGCCCTCCGCGCCGATCGCGCCGCCGTGGACCCAGGGCAGCCCGTGCCGGCAGGCGTATTCATTGACGAGGAATCGGGCCTCGAAGTTGTCGGTGCCATCGACGATCAGGTCGACGCCCGCGAGCAATTGCTCGCAGTTGGTGGCGGTGAGGTCGGCCACGATCGCATCGATCGTCGCGGCGGAATTGATCGCCTCGAGCCGTCGCTTCGCCGCGATCGTCTTGGGAAGGCCGGCGGCCACGTCGGCTTCGTCGAAGAGCACCTGCCGCGGCAGGTTGCTCGCCTCCGGGAGATCGCGGTCGATGAGCCGTAGCATTCCCACGCCCGCCCGCACGAGCGCCATCGCCACCACACCGCCGAGCGCACCGGTGCCGACGACGGCCACGCGGGCCGCCGCGAGCCGCGACTGGCCTGCGACGCCAAGCGGCGCATAGCGGACCTGCCGTGAATAACGATCAGGATCGAAAGGCTTCATGGCAGACAGCGTACCACGCGCGGGATCGCCATTCAGGCCATGGCCGCTTCCATGATCCTCGCCTCGGTGGCCTCGGCCCGGGAGAATTCGGCGGTGAGCCGGCCCTCGGCGAGCACGATGATCCGGTCGGCGAGCGTGAGCAACTCCGGCAACTCGCTCGACGTGAGGATCACGCCGAGGCCGTCGCGACAGAGCCGGTCGATGAGCGAATAGAGCTCGGCCTTGGCACCCACGTCGATGCCGCGGGTGGGATCGTCGAGCAGCAGGATCTCGGGCTCGGTGAGCAGCCAGCGGCCGATGATGCACTTCTGCTGGTTGCCGCCGGAAAGTCCCATGATCGAGGCATGCGGCCCCGGTGTCTTCACGCCCGTGTCGCGAAGCGGTGCGGCGACGAGGGCCTCTTCCCGCGATCCGCTGAGAAGCCCGCCCACGAGCGTCCGTTCGAGGCTGCAGAGGCTCACGTTGGCAGCGACGTCGAGGTCGGGGAAGAGCCCGAGCCGCTTGCGGTCTTCCGTCACCATGGCGATCCGCGCGGCGCAGGCCTCGCGGGGATGCGTGAACCGCACCGGCCGCCCGCCGACGCGGATCGTGCCGGTCCAGGTCGGCTCTACGGCTCCGAAGATCGTCTCGAGCAGTTCCGTGCGGCCGGCCCCCATGAGCCCGGCCACGCCGAGGATCTCGCCGGCGTGAAGCTCGAACGAGATGTCATCGAGCCGGTAGCCCCGCGGGTGTTCGGGCCAGGGGAGCGTGAGGTGTTCGACCTCGAGCAGGCGGCGGCCGGGAATCCGCGGCTCGTGGAATGCATGGCCTGCGATCTCGCGGCCCACCATCCAGCCCGTGATCTCGTTGGGCGACGTGGCACCGCGGTCGATCGTCTTCACGTGCCGGCCGTCGCGGAGCACCGTGATCCGGTCGGCGAGCCGGAAGACCTCGTCCATCTTGTGCGAAATGTAGAGGATCGTCGTGCCACGCTCGCGCAGCCGGCGAATCGTCCGCTCGAGCCGGGCCGATTCCGCCTCGGTCAGGGCGCTCGTGGGCTCGTCCATCACCAGGATCCGGGCGTCGAGCGACAGCGCTTTGGCGATCTCGACGAGCTGCTGGTCGCCGACGCGGAGGCTGCCGGTGCGGTCATGCGGGGAGACCTGGCATTCGAGCGCCTCCAGCAGCGAGCCGCACTCGACGGCCATTGCCCGGTCATCGACGAGGCCGAGGCGGCCGCGCCGCTCGCGGCCGAGGAACACGTTCGCCATGACCGGCAGGTCTTCGACGAGGGCGAGCTCCTGGTGGATGATCGCGATGCCCGCCTGCTCGGCGTCGAGGGTGCCCGAGAAGAATACGGGCGATCCATCGACCTCGAGCGTGCCCTCGTCGGGCCGATAGACGCCCGAGAGAATCTTCATCAGCGTGCTCTTGCCGGCGCCGTTTTCGCCGCAGATCGCATGGAGTTCGCCCCGGCGCACGGCGAGCGTGACCTTGTCGAGCGCCACGACGCCGGGAAACCGCTTCGTGATCCCGCGCATCACGACGGCGTCGGCGGAAACGTCATGGCTCATCGGATCACTCCGCGGTGGCCGGCCGGCGCGATTCCCATGCCCGCACGATCGACAGGAGCACGAGTGCGAGCATGCCCGCCGCGAGGCCGGCGTTGCGGCCGGCGGTCATCGCGGCAACGCCCCCGCAGAGCAGACCCAGCGTGGGGATCACGCAGAGTCCAAGCCCGCCCGGCAGCAACCGACGGCCATGACGTCCCATCTGCCCGAGCTGCGAGAAGGTCACGGCGATGACGACGACCACGCCCACGATCAGCCCCTCGTAGACGTCGGCGCCGGTCTTGATGATCTTCGAAACCGCGTCGATCACGACCCGCAGGAAGATCGTGCCGAGCACGGTGCCCGGCACGGTGCCCACGCCGCCGGCCAGCGAGCAGCCACCGACGACCGCGGCCGCGATCGCGTTGAGCTCGTGGCCGCGTCCCTGGTTGACCGGGGCAGCGACCGACTCGTTGGCCACGTAGAAGAGCCCGGCCAGGGCCGCCGTCATCGCGCCGTAGCAGTAGGCGAACCACTTCACATTGTCGGTACGGATGCCGGCGAGCCGGGCCGCCTGCTCGTTGCCGCCGAGCGCGTGAAGGTGGCGGCCGAGGACGGTCCGCGTGAGGAGCAGCCAGGTGACCAGCGCCAGCACGCCGAACACCGCCACCGGCAGCCAGACGTTGTCGCGGATCGCCTTGAAGACGGGGTCGGACACGTTGATGAGTGCGCTCTTCGTGGGGGTGATCGCCGCCGTGGTCCCTTCGCAGAGGGCGCGGGCGAGGCTGCGCAGGCCGACGAGCGTGGCGAGCGTCGCGATGAACGGCGGCAGACGGATCGCGGTGATCAGCCAGGCATGCAGCGTGCCGACGAGGAAGCCGGCGAGCAGGCTGGCGGCCATCGCCACCGCCACCACGCCCGGCCCCACCGGCTTGAAGGCCATCATGGCCTGCGGGGAGAGCGCGAGCATCGTCGTGGCGCAGATCGTGCCGGAGAGTGCGATCATCGACCCTGCCGAGAGGTCGATGCCGCCGGCGATGATGACCACCGTGGCACCGAGGGCAAAGATGCCCAGGAGCGCCGTGTTGCGGGCGATGTCGCGGAGGCTCTCCAGCGGGCGGAAGAAATAGCTGTGGTTGGCATCGACGACGGCGGTGGCCGCGATGGCGGCGACGATCGCCAGCACGAGCGCCCATTCGCCCGGCCGCAGCAGCCACGATCCTCGTCGAGATGCGTCAGTGTGCGGCATCGGCGTGGCCTTCAGGAACTCGAGAGGCCCTGCTTCGCGAGCCAGTCGCGGAACGTCGAGAGCGACATCACTTCGACGCCGTCGCCTGTGAAGGCGGCCGCCTCCAGGGGCGTGCCGGTGTCGGGCACGATCAGCCGCAGGCCGGTGGTGAAGAGGTCGCCGTCGGGTTCGCCGGCCCGCGGAAACATCTCGTTCACCGTCGCCTCGTTTCCTTCGTGCAGAGCGGTGAGCAGCCTGACCGTTTGTATTCCCATTTCGAACGGATTCTGCACGACCATTGCATCGATGCGGCCGCCGGCCATGTGCTCGATCGCGGCCGCCTGGGCGTCGAACGTCACGATCGTGTGGCGGTCACGGACACCCTGTTGCTCCGTTACTTCCGCGATCGCGGGCGCGTTGTAGGCCCAGATCCCCACGAGGCCGATGAGATCCGGATGGTTGACGAGCGCACTGCGGACATTGTCGCGGGCCTTCGCGAGATCCATCTCGTCGCTCATCCGGTCCACCTCGCGATAGGCATCGCCGGCGGCCTCCTTGAAGCCATTCATGCGGGCGCGGGCGTTGTCATTGTCGGTGAAGCCGGCAAACTGGACGTACCCTCCGGACGACTTGCCGCGGCTGGCGAACAGTTGCTTCGCGGCGGCGCCGAGCAGCCGCCCACCCGCGATGTTGTCGGTGCCGATGTAATACGGCCGGGCATCGCGGAACGTCGCCCGGTTCACGTCGCCGTCGACGGTGATCACCTTCACCCCCTTCGCGGCGAGGTTTTTCATCTCCTCGACGATGGCGGCGTTCTCCGCTTGGATCACCGAGATGGCCACGCCGGCAATGTCGCTCTGACTCGCGAACTGGCGGAGTTTCTCGATCTGTCCCTGGGCGGTGCCGTTATTTTTTTCGAGGACGGCCCGCAGCCCCTTCGCCTCGAGGCCCTGCTGCTTTGCACCTTCCGCAAGCCCGGCGCCGAGCGCATCCCAGAACGGGTCGTCGCCGTTGGCGAGAAACATGAACCGCTTCACGGCTGCGCCGGCCGCCTTTTCGCTGCCGGCGTTCGGTCGTTCGGCACAGCCACCGGCCATGGCGCAGACCAGACAGCCCGTCAGCACCAGCAGGCCAAATCGCAATCGACGATAGTTGAGAATGGTTTGCATGGACGCACGAGCGAGGAGTGTCGGGATGATACGAACAAACGTCAGTAGCGTAGACCATTGCGGCGCGTATGCACCAGAGCCGGCTCTCCCGAGCCGTTGCCGGCCGCCGTCACCTCGGCGACGATGATCACATGGTCGCCACCAGCGGCCTGGGCCGTGCCACGACATTCGAGCCAGCCTGCGCCGCTGGCGAGCGCCGCCGCGCCACACGGGCTGCGGACGATGTCGAGGCCCGCGAACGGATCCTCACCGGAGGCCACTGGACGCCCGAATCGCGCCAAGAGCGGCCGCTGCGACTCGCCGAGAATCGTGATCACGAACGGCGTGCCCCCGGCGATCGCCGTGAGCAGATCGCGCGACGCGGCCACGGCCATCGTCACCGACGGCGGTGCAAATCCCGCCTGCATGACCCAACTGGCGAGCATGGTTCGGTCAACACCTTCGAGCCGCCACGAGACGATGAAGAGACCGCTCGGGATGCGGCCCAACGCCGTCGCGACGGCATCGTCAACGCGGGCGGTGGCGGCACTTTCGGAAGATGGAGAAGGCTGGGGCATGCGGGTGATCGGCTGGAAACGGGGGTTCTGGCCCGGACCAACGGCTCACGATCTTACCCTCTTTTCCCCGGTTGTGCCCACTCCATCCCACGTTGCATGGCTTGCTGTTGCTGCGCTGCCGGTATGCCGATCTCTCTGTGGCCGGGGTGGTGTGCGTCCCTAGAGTGACGCGTCTCGCCGGCGCCGGCACGGGCCACCGTGTTGCCGGTTCCCGCCGTGTTCGCCGTGCGCACCCACATGCACCATCGACTCCTGCTCGGTTGTATCGCCGTCCTGCTCGCGGTCGCCGCGTGCCCGGCTGCCGGTCAGGCGACGATCGACCCGCCGTCGCTGCATGAGCTGCCGCCGACGCGACCGCAGGGGCCGGTGGTGCTCGACGTGCCCTACGAGGCGATGCCCCCCGCCGAAGAAGAACTCTTCTTGCCAAGCGCCGGATTTCCGGATGACTTCGTCGACCTCTGGGCGCCGAAGCCGTGGTTCTGGCAGATGCTGCCAAACAATCTCATCTACACGAGCTACCTCGCGGGCCCGAAGGAGCCGCGGATCGGCTCCGTGATGTATTACGACACCAACCCCGGCGTCTTCGAGCCAACCAAGCGCGAGGGCGTACTCTGGGACACGACGCTCGGCGGCCGGGCCTCGATCCTCCGCTACGGCTCCGACTCGGTCGTGCATCCGCAGGGATTCGAGGTGCAGATCGAGGGGGCCGCGTTCGTGCGGCTCGATCCGGAGGACGAGCGCGATTTTCGCTCCGGCGACTATCGCTTCGGTGTGCCGCTCGTCTATGGCATCGGCCGCTGGCAGACGAAGCTTGCCTACTACCACAACAGCGCCCACCTCGGCGATGAATCGATGCTGCGGTATCCGTGGTTCCCACGTGTGAACTACGTCCGCGACTGCTTCGTGTGGGGCAACTCCTACTATCTCTACGACTGGCTGCGGATCTACGGCGAGGTCGGCTGGGCGTTTTACAACGCCGGCGGCTCGGAGCCATGGGAGGGGCAATTCGGCGCCGAGCTCATCCAGGCGCGGCCGACCGGGCCGCTCGGCGCGCCCTTCCTCGCCGTCAACGGCATGTCGCGGCAGGAGCTCGACTGGGGCGGCAACGTCTGCGTGCAGGCCGGCTGGGCCTGGCGCGGCCGCCGCAGCGAAAAACTCTTCCGACTCGGCTTCGAATACCTCTACGGCTCCGATCCGCAGTACGAATTCGTCTTCTACAACCAGAATCGCTACGGCTTCGGCGTCTGGTACGACTTTTAGGCCGGATCCTCGTTGGTGTCGCACCGGCTCGCGGGCGGCAGAAGTCGCGTCGCGGTGGCCCTCGAAGACTCGGTCCAAATGCTCCGCGAGCTTCCGCCGACCCGCTCGCCTCGCCCCATGAGACCGCTTCGAACGTAGGCCGCTTGCTCCGCAAGCGGATCCCCATCGGTATCGCACCGGCTCGGGTATGATCTTCGCGATGCTGTTGCTTGCGATTGAAACGACCTGTGACGAGACGGCAGCCGCGGTGATTGCCCGCGACCGCACCGTGCTTTCGAGTGTGGTCGCCAGCCAGGATGAGCTCCATGCGCGGTGGCGCGGCGTGGTGCCCGAGGTGGCGTCGCGCGCCCACGTGGAGCGGATCATCCCGGTGATCGACGAGGCGCTCTCGCGGGCCGGTATCACCCGCGGCGACCTCGCGGCCGTGGCCGTGGCCATCAGGCCCGGCCTCGTGGGTTCGCTGTTGGTGGGGCTCGCCGCCGCCAAGGGGATCGCCGCCGCGCTTGGCATCCCGATCGTCGGCTATGACCACATCGCCGCGCATCTCTATGCCTGCCGTCTCGCCCATCCGGAGGCGAAGGTGTATCCCTGCGTGGGCCTCGTCGCCAGCGGCGGCCACACCTCGCTCTTCCACGCCCGTTCCCCGCTCGAGCTCGACCGTCTCGGCGGCACCATCGACGATGCAGCCGGCGAGGCATTCGACAAGGCGGCGAGCCTGCTCGGGCTCGGCTATCCCGGAGGCCCGTGGATCGAAAAGGCCGCGGCCGGTGGCAATCCGAAGGCCCACCGCCTGCCGCGGCCGCTCGCCGCCGACCGCGAGCGAATGGACCTGAGTTTCAGCGGCCTGAAGACGGCGCTGCGGTATCTCGTGCGGCCCCCCGGGGCGCCCGTCGACACGCCGCCACCGACGGGCCAGCGGCTCGCAGACCTGGCGGCCTCCTTCCAGCAGGCGGCGGTCGATGCGATCCTCGCGAAGGTGGAGCTTGCGATCGACCGTACCGGGTGCACGGCGCTGGCGATCGGTGGCGGCGTGACGGCCAACACGCTCCTGCGGGAATCGCTCGAGGCCTTTGGCCGCAGACGCGACATCGCCGTCTTCATCCCGCCCCGATCGCTCTGCACCGACAACGCGGCCATGGGCGCGATCGCGTGGGAGCGGCTTGATCGGGGTGAGAACGACGGCCTCGAACTCGACGTCATCCCCGGCACCGACCGCACCCGCCGCGGTGCCTAACGCAACCCGCTGACGTACATCGCCGGCTCAGGGACGGCAGAAGTCGCCTCGCGGTGGCCCTCGAAGACTCGGGCCAAATGCTCGGCGAGCTTCAGCCGATCCCTTCGCCTCCGGCTACAAGGGCGGAGCCCGTCAAGCAAAAACGGACACGATGTCTGTGTTTTGCGTGAAGACAGACAGGCACGGAGGCCTGTCGTACGAAGATCGCCAGGCCCGGAGGGCCGGCTAAGAACCAGCGGGCGGAGCCCGTCAAGCAAATCACGGCAGGATGCCGTGGATTTGCGTGTAACTAGAAGCTCGAGAACTGCTCGAATTCGTCGTAGGGGCGGTGCTCGAGGTTCACGAACCGCGTGAAGTCGTGCTGCCAGAGGAGCTTCACGTCGCCGATGGGGCCGTTGCGCTGTTTGGCGATGATGATTTCCGCCTGGCCTTTCACCCGTTCGCGATCCTCGTCGGTCGTCTGGTAATACTCCTCGCGGTGCACGAACATCACCACGTCGGCGTCCTGCTCGATGGCGCCCGACTCGCGGAGGTGGTTGAGCCGGGGCCGGTTGTCGCGCGAGGCCTCAGCCTGCCGGTTGAGCTGCGCAAGACAGAGCACCGGGATGTCGAGTTCGCGAGACATCATCTTCAACCGCCGCGCGATCCGCGCCACCTGCTCCTGCCGCGGGTCGCGCGGGTTATCCGGCTCGATCAGCTGAAGATAATCGATGACGATGAGCGACAGCCCCTGGCGCCGCTTGAGCCTTCGGGCGACGGCGGCGATTTCGGTGAGCGTGCGGCCCGGTGTGTCGTCGATGTAGAGCGGCGAGCCGCTGATCTCGGCCGATTTCTGCACGAGCCGCCGCCGGTCTTCCTGGGAGATCGTGCCGTTGCGGAGCCGATGGCCATTCACCTGCGCCGCCGAGCAAAGCAGGCGGTCGGCAAGCTCCAGGCAGGCCATTTCCAGACTCACGAAGAGTACCGGCTGCTTGACGGCGATCGCCACGTGCTCGGCGATGTTCATCGCAAACGCCGTCTTTCCCATGCTGGGCCGGGCCGCCAGGATGATCAATTCGGAGTTGTGGAGGCCCCCGCAGAGCGTGTCGAGATCGGTGAAACCGGTCTCCACGCCGCCCAGGGCGTGCTCGTGCTTCATGCGGGCATCCATCCGCACCATCACGTCTTCGAGCACCTCGTTGATCGGCTTCGCTTCGGCCGAACTGCGATGCTCGAGGATCTCGAAGATCTTCGACTCCGCGCGGGCCAGCAACTCTCGCGGCTCGTCCACCGAGTCGTAGGCATCGCGGAGGATGTCGGTGCTCGCGTCGATGAGAGACCGCAGCATCGCCTTGTCGCGCACGATCTGCGCGTAGTGCGTGGCGTGGGCGGCATGGGGCACAGCCTGCAGGATTTCCGCCAGCGCGGCCGCGCCTCCGATCCTTTCGAGATCGCCCTTCGTTCGCAGCCGTTCGAGCACGATGGTGGCGTCGATCCGCTTGCCGCCGTCGTGCAGGTCGAGCAGGTGCCGGAAGAGCACCTGATGCGCCTCGTCGTGGAAGTCTTCGGGACGGACGACGAGCGCCACGTCGTCGCAGACGTCGGGCTTCAAGAGCACGCTGCCGAGGACCGCCCGTTCGGCGTCGACATTGGCTGGCCGCTCGACCGGCAGAAGCCCGAGGCCGGCGTCGCTCGGCCCCGACTCACGGCGGCGCTGGGGGCGGCGGCTGCTCTCCACGCCAGGCCCACTGCGCGTCCCGGCAGCTTCTCTCGATGACGCCATCGATCAGCCTCCCTGCGTGACGATTCCTCGGCGAAGCGACCCTCGCTCCGCGAATGAAACCCAGCCTCTGCGGCCGTGGCTCAAGACAACGGTGTCGGGCTACTTGGAGGCAGCGTCACCACTGGACGGAACCACCCAGACCTTGAGGTCTCCTTCGACCTCCGAGGCGAGACGAATCCGGACAGTGTAAAGCCCAACCTCCCGGAGCGGACCCTGCAGGATGATCTGGTCGGGGGAGACCATGAGATCCTGCTGCTTGAGCGACCGCGAAATCTCGGGAGCACCGACTGAGCCGTAGAGATGTCCCTCGTCGTTGGCATTGGCCTCGATCGTGACGCTCGTCCGAGCCAACTCTTCGAGCAGGCTTCGCAGGCCGGCCATCCGCTCGCGGGCGATCTCCTCCAGCTTGGCGCGGTGCTTCTCCACCATCCGCTTGTGATGCTCGGTGGCAACGGTGGCCAGCCCTTGCGGGAGAAGATAGTTGTAGGCGTAGCCACGCTTCACTTCGACTACATCGCCCTGCTTTCCAAGGTGCTCGACGTTGTGAACGAGCAAGAGTTCGATGCCGCCCCTCGTGCCCTTGGGCATGTGGGAACGACTTCCGTGCAGTTGGGCAGCGGAGATCTTGGGCATTTCCTTCGTGGGCATGAGTGGCTCCTGATACGTGGTTGACTGGTGATTGTGGGCTTGCGTGTCTTGGCGTGGGCTCAGAACGGGATGTCGTCATCGGAGCCCGCCGGGCTCGAGCTTTCCATGCCGCCTGAAACAGCGGCATCATACCCTCCGGACTGATCGTATTCGTCGACCTGCGGGGCTGGGCGACCGCCGGCCGCTCGGGCCTTGGGGCGGGCGCCATCCCCCCGCGGGCCGTCGCCCCGCGAGCCGAGCAGCTGCATCCGCTCGCCAACGACGCGGAGCTTGGAGTTTTTCTTGCCGTCCTTTTCCCAGGTGTCGAGTTTGAGGCGGCCTTCGATCAGCAGCGGCGAGCCCTTGGTGACGTATTCGCCTGCGACCTCGGCGGTGCGGCCCCAGAGCGTCACGTCGACGAATGTCGTCTCCTCGACCCATTCTCCCGTCGCCGTCTTGCGGCGGTCGTTGACGGCCAGGCCGATGTCGGTGACCGCCGTTCCGTTGGCGATGTAGCGAAGCTCCGGATCGCGGGTCACGTTTCCCAGCAGGATTACCTTGTTGAAACTCGCCATGGCTCTGCCTCCTTCAGATGACTGATGCCGTTGCCGGACTGTTGTCGGGATACTGTACAACAGTCAAGTAATGTAGCCCTTCCGGCCGGGGGGTGCAAGCACCGGCCGGCGACGGCGGCCCATGAAGGGGTTTTTACTCCGTGGCGGCCGCGTGGGACGTTGCGGGGGCCGTCGAGGTCCGCCGCTGACCGGCGTCTCCGGCCAACGCGTGCTGGACGAGCGCGTCGGCGATCCGCGGCTCGACCTTCAGCACGAGCTTGCGAAGGATGTCGTCGGTGATTTCGCACTGCCGTTCGAGCGCCACCAGATTGCCGCTCGGCATCCGGAAATAGGTGAGCCAGTAGACGCCCTTCTTGTGGCCCTTGATCGGGTAGGCGAGCTTCCGCTCGTCCCACAGCCGTGAAGCCAGAACGGTGCCGCCGTGCTGCTGGATCAGGTCGACCACCTGCTGCGCCATCCCTGCCGGATCGCGGGAATACTTCGACGCGTCGAGAATGAACATCCCTTCATATACCACCATGATAGCCTTGCTCCTCGTTACTGGTTTCGTTGGATTTGTCCGAACTTGGGTGTCGGAATGGATTTCGGAATGGATTCCGTGATGGGTTCCGTGATTCAGTTGTAGCGGTTCATTGCGGCTTCGATGCCGACCGCCACCCATTCCTCGGCGGCGTCGGCCGCTCGTTCGATCGAGACATCGACCGCAGCTCTTTCCGATTTTGAAAACCGGCCGAGCACGAAATCGGCCGTCTTCCAGCCAGCCGCGACCGGGCCGATGCCGATCCGCAGCCGCGGGATGGCGTTGGTGCCCAGGCGTGCAAGCACATCGGCGAGGCCATTTTGGCCGCCCGCCGAGCCGCTGGCCCGCAGCCTGATCGTGTCGGTTGGAAGCTGAAAATCATCGCATATCACCAGGATGTCGGCATCATCGATCTTATAGAAGTCTCGGGCAGCCAGCACGCTGGCCCCGCTCAAGTTCATCCACGTCAGCGGCCACAAGAGCAGGGCCTGGCAGCCCCGTATCGTGACCTGCGCCGTCTCGCCCTGAAACCGGGCCCGGCGTGTCGGAGAACCAGAGCGGCGGGCGAGGACCTCCAACACGTCGAAGCCGACGTTGTGGCGAGTGCCCTCGTAATTGCGCCCCGGATTTCCCAGGCCTGCCAGCAGTTTCACGTGTCTGCGCCGGATAAAGCTCGCGTGGCACGGAGGCCCGCGAGGACTCGCGGTCAGCCCTCGGCCGCTTCTCCCTCTCCTTCCTCGGCCGCCTTGCGGCCGATCAATTCGGGTTCGGCGCCGCCAGGCACCGCGGCCGCTTCCTCGCCCTTCTGAGTCGGGAGGGTGCAGCTGACGATCGTCTCATCGTGGCCGCCCACGACTCGGGCGCCCTTGGGCAGATCAAGATCGTGCGCCTTGATCGTGCCGCCCAGTTCGAGCTTGCCGACCTGGGCGTGAATTTTCTCGGGGATCGCGTCGGGGGTGCACTCGATCTCGATCTCGTGGACGAGGAGCGTGACCACACCGCCGGCTCGGTGGCCGGGCGCCTCCCCCTTCATGTCGACCGGCACCTTCACCTTCACGCGGTCCGACTTGCTGACCCGCAGGAGATCGACGTGGATCGGCTCGATCCCGAAGGTGTCCCACTGGAGCTCACGGATCAGGGCGCTCTCCTTCACGGCCCCCTTGAGCTCGACGACGCGGCTGCCATGCCGCACGACGGCCTCCAGGGCCTCGCGCTTCGCGGCCAGATCAACGCACTTTTCGCCGTGGCCATACAGCACGGCCGGGATCAACCCCTGGCGGCGCAAACGACGGCTTTCGCGGGAGCCGGTCGCCTTCCGCGACACGACTTCGAGGGACTCGCTCATAGAAAACTCCTTGTTTTGAGCCCGGTATTCTGCCATCCCGTCACGAATTCGCAAGCCGTGCCCTGGAATTCCCGCGGTTTTTGGCCGTAGGGGCGACACCGGCTCGCGGGCGGCGGAAGTCGCGTCGCGGTGGCCCTCGAAGACTCGGTCCACATGCTCCTCGAGCTTCCGCCGACCCGCGTGCCTCGCCCTTCGGAGGCCACTTTACTGAAACATCATCGAAACCGATTCGTTGCGGTGAATCCGCTTGATCGCCTGGCCGAGGAGGCTGGCCACGGAGAGGACCGTGATCTGTGGCAGCGACTTTTCGGCGGGCAGCGGGATCGAATCGGTGATGATGATGCCGGCAAACGGGGCCGCCTTCAGCCGCTCGATCGCCGGCCCGACGAGCAGGCCGTGGGTGGCGGCGGCGTAGATCGCCTTCGCGCCGTGGTTGTGGACGACGTTGGCCGCCGAGCAGATCGAGCCGGCCGTGCTGATCATGTCGTCGAACATCAGGGCGATCTTTCCCTCGACGCTCGCCCCGATGATGTTCGCGCTCTTCGTCGTCTCCGCCGAGATCCGCCGCTTGTCGACGATCGCCAGCGGCACGCCGAAGCGGTTTGCATGGCCGACCGCCCGCTTGATGCCACCGGCATCGGCGCTCACCACCACCATGTCGTCGTGCGACAGGTCCATCGACTGGAAATGGTTGTTGAGCACGGGGGCGGCGTAGAGGTGATCCACCGGCACGTCGAAGAAGCCTTGGATCTGCGCGGCGTGCAGATCCATCGCGAGCACGCGATCGGCGCCGGCGCGGGTGATGAGGTTGGCCACGAGTTTGGCCGTAATCGGCACGCGGCCTGCGTCCTTGCGATCCTGGCGGGCGTAGCCGAAGTAAGGAATGACGGCGGTGAGCCGGTAGGAGCTGGCCCGCTTGAAGCTGTCGATCATCACGAGCAGTTCCATCAGGTGCTCGTTCACCGGGGGGCAGGTGGGCTGCACGATGAAGACGTCGCGGCCGCGGACGTCTTCGTCGATCTTGCAGGAGATCTCGCCGTCGGGAAACCGCCCGAGCGTGATCTTGCCCATCGGCAGGTTGAGGTAGCGGCAGATGTCCTGCGCGAGCGGCTCGTTGGCGGGGCCGGCAAAGATCTTGAGGTCGTTCATGGGCGCGAGAGGGCTCCCGGGGGGCGGCAGGGCTCGGACAACGGCGTATTTGACCGCATGCAATCAAGGGATCAAGTCGGTCTCGGCTCGCGGGCGGCCTGGCGCGACCTACCGACTCGACAGCGCATTGGCCACGGCCGCGAGTTGCTCCGGCGTGTTGACGGAGAGGGTTTCGCTGGCATCGAGGCACGGGATGGCGTCGACGACCTTGCCGGCGGCGAGCAGCATCCCGGGGCAGTCGGTGATGTAATACTCGCCCGCTGCGTTATCGGGCCGGAGGTCGGCGAGCGATTGCAACAGGTCGCGGGCCTCGAAGACATACGTGCTCATGTTGACCTCGCGGATATCCCGCTCCTCGGGCGTGGCATCCTTCTGCTCGACGATCCGCGTGAACCGGCCGTGCGCATCCCGCACGATGCGGCCGAGGCCGGTAGGATCGTCGGTTATGGCCGTGCCAAGCAGGCACGACGCGCCGCGTGCGGTGAACTCCCCCAGCAGGCCGGTCACGCTCTCCGGCCGAAGCATCGGCGAATCCCCGCAGACGATCACGACGGGCCGACGGCTGTCGGGCAGATCGCCTGCGAGCCGGGCGCGGATCGCGTCGGCCGCCGCGGCCACCGCGTCGCCCGTGCCGCGTTGCTCCCGCTGCAGGGCGAACGACACCCCCGGCACTCCCGCCAACGCCCGTTCCACCATCTCGGCCCGGTAGCCGACGACTACGATCCGGTCGTGCACGCCGGCCGCTGCCAGGGCGTCGAGCACCCAGCGGACGAGCGGCTTGCCCGCCGCCTCGAAGAGCACCTTGGGAAGATCACCTCCCATGCGAGTGCCCCTGCCGGCGGCGAGAATGATGGCGATCGGTTGAGTGTTGGGCATGGGTGGTCTGGCTCCGAGGAAGCGGTAATCTAGTCTCCCTTCATAGTCTCCCTTCAAGGGCGGCTCCAACTCCACGGGGTGTTTCCATGACCAGGAAGTGCATCGCGATCGACGGCGAACTCTCTGCATCGCTCGGGTCGCTCAGTGTGACGGCGCGGCGGCTGCGGGGCGGGCCGCGCGAGGGCGTTCTGCAGGTGGAACTCGTGGCGGGCGGTACGCGGGCGATCGTGCTGCCCGATCGTGGGCTCGGGATCTGGAAAGTGAGCTGCGGCGACGTCGAACTGGGCTGGCACTCGCCGGTGGCAGGGCCGGTGCATCCGCGGCACGTTCCGCTCGGCGAGCCGTCGGGGATCGGCTGGCTCGATGGTTTCGACGAGCTCGTGGCCCGCTGCGGTCTCGTGAGCAATGGCGCTCCAGACTTCGCGCCCAACGGTCGGCTGCTGCACGGGCTGCACGGTCGGATCGCAAACCTGCCGGCCCACGACGTGCAGGTGACGCTCGACGACTCGAGCGGCACCGTCACGCTCACCGGCGCGGTCGATGAGACGCGGTTTTTGGTCCACGACCTTCGCATGCACACACGGATCGAGTTGCATGCCGATCAGCCGCGGGTCGCCTGGGCCGACCGGGTGGAAAACCGCTCCGACCGGCCGACCACGATGCAGATGCTCTATCACGTGAATTTCGGTCCACCGTTGCTCGGAGCGGGAGCATCGCTGGTGGCCGACGTCGAGGAGGTCGCCCCCCGCGATGCCGCCGCCGTCGCCGACGTTCCCTCGTGGAATCGCTACGCCGCCCCCGAGGCTGGCCGCGGCGAGCAGGTGCACTTCATGCGGCTGCGGACCGACGCATCCGGGCGGGCGGCGGCGATGCTCGTCGCGCCCGATGCCACGAAGGCCGCGCGGCTGTCGTGGCGGGCTGCCGAACTGCCGTGCCTCACGCTCTGGAAAAACCAGGGCGGGCTCGCTGACGGCTACGTGACCGGCATCGAACCGGGCACGAACTACCCGAATCCGCGATCGTTGGAGGAGAAGCAGGGCCGGGTCGTGCCGCTCGCCCCGCATGCCGACATTTCGTTCGACCTCGCCCTCGACGTGCTGTCAGCCGATGCGATCCGCACCGCTCGTGATGCAATCACGACGCAGCCAATCGTTCACTCCCAGCCCAAGCCGGGCTGGAGTTGATTGAGACTGGCGGGGAGGCTTCTGGTGACCGGGGGCTCGCTCGTCCGAAGCAAGCGGATCCATGCGACAGGCACGAAGGCCTGTCCTACGACGAAGGCTCGCGGGTCGGCGGAAGCTCGACGAGCATTTGGACCGAGTCTTCGAGGGCCACCGCGAGAAGACTTCTGCCGCCCGCGAGCCGGCGCAGACCACTTCGGGTCGAAGTGATCTACGCCGGGCGAGGATCTGAAGCGAGTGGAGGCGAGGGGAGTCGAACCCCTGTCCCGTGATGTTTCAGCACAAACGTCTACGTGTGTATTCGGTCGATTGAAGTCTCGCCCGCGCGTCCCCGGCCGACAGGGTGCGTCACAGGCCAGCCCGGAACTTTTTTAACCCCGTCCGTACCAGGCGGTGAAACGGGGCGAGTCGGATTTGGCGACCGATTGGGAGGCCCTTCCGACTGGGGCCATCGCTCGGGGTTGCTTTGTTAAGCAGCCAGAGAGAAACGAGCTTCGGCAATTGAAGCTTGGTCGACTTTTAACGTGGCCAGCCGACCAACCACGACACGCAATCTGAACCTCTTGCCATCCGGTCGATACCGGTACGCCCCCGTTGGGTGATGGTTCGCCGACGGCTCCTTCCAAGGCCACGCTGGCCAGGGTCGATCGCCGCCGACTTTTCCATTGTAGGAAACTTCAAGGGCTGTATCGGTCGTGCCTCGGCCAGACCTGAATTTTCGCGAAAAAAACGCCCGAAATCACGCCGCGACACTTGCCGGCGGGGGATACTTGACGCAGGCGGACCACGGGCCCGCCGGCAACCCACACCCGCGCATTTGACGACGCTTTCATGGCATCCTTAGGCTTCTCCATGCTGCTGCCACGGTCCAGATCGAGCGATTCTTCCGTCTTCAAGTCCTCCGCCTTCAGGGCCTCCTCCATGCTCGCCGCCCCGTCGGTGACGTCTCGCCTGCCTCACCTCGTCGTCCTCGCGATGCTCTTCGCCGGGACCGCAGACGCGGCCGGCGCGCAGGAATGGGCCAACAAGATGTTTTCCGCGACGAGCCACAACTTCGGCACCGTCGCCCGCGGCTCGAAGACCGAGTTTCGTTTCACGTTCCGGAATCTTTACAAGGAAGACGTGCACGTCGTCGGCGTGCGGACGAGCTGCGGCTGCACGTCGCCCGAAGTGACGAAGCGCGACCTCAAGACGCACGAGACGAGCGAGGTCGTCGCGAAGTTCAACACACGGACGTTCCTCGGGCAGCACGGCGCCACGCTTACGGTCACGTTCGACAAGCCGTTTTACGCCGAAGTGCAGCTCCGCGTCGCCGGCAACATTCGCGGCGATGTCACGTTCGATCCGCCGTTCGTCGATCTCGGCAACGTGGACCTCGGCAAGGGGGCGGAACGCAGCGTGCGGATCACGCACGTCGGCAGCACGCCGTGGGAGATCAAGGACGTCCGCAGTGCGAACCCGAATTTCGAGGTGCAGCTCTCGAAGCCCACGCACACGCCGTCGCAGTCGATCTATGACCTGATGCTGCGGCTCAAGTCGGAGACGCCGGCCGGCTACGTGAAGGGGCAGCTCATTCTCGTCACGAACGATCCGCGGGCCGCGCAGATCCCGATGGACGTGGAAGGCCGCGTCGTGGCGGCGGTGACCGTGAGCCCGCAACTGCTCGCGCTGGGCACGGTGCAGCCCGGCGGCACGGCCACGAAGAACGTGGTGGTGCGGGCCAACCGTCCCTTCTGCGTGACGGGTGTTTCCTGCTCCGACGGCTGCCTCTCCTGCCCGACGAAGGAAACGCCGGCAACGGTGCACATCCTGCCGGTGACATTCCAGGCTGGCACGCTCGCCGGTCGGATCGAGCGGCAGCTCAAGATCTCGACCGACCTCGGCGAGGGGGCCGTGCCCACCGTCACCGTCCAGGCGACCGTCGAGCCCGCGGCCGCCGAGCCGCAGGCCAGCGGCCAGGCAGGGCTCGTCCGTCCGGCCGCCGTCGGCCAGACGGCAACGCTGCCGTAGGAACGTCGGCAGGAAGCGTACGACGCGGGCCGTAGGCGAGGGGTCGGCTGAAGCTCGAGGAGCATTTGGACCGAGTCTTCGAGGGCCACCGCGACGAGACTTCTGCCGCCCCGAAGCCGGCGCGACGCCACTTGAGATCCGCTGTAGGACGGGCGGTTGTGACAGGCTGAAGCCTATCCTACCGGGGGCGGTGCGAGGCGGGAATGTAGTCGCGTGGCGGGACGCCCGAGTAGAGCGAGAGCGGGCGGATGAGACGGTTGTCGCCCACCTGCTCGATCACGTGGGCCGTCCAGCCGCTCATCCGTGCGACGACGAAGATCGGCGTGAACACGCTCACCGGCAGGCCGAGCGCGTGGTAGACGCGGGCGGCGGGCCAGTCGAGGTTTGGCCGCAGTCCCTTTTTCTCGAGCATGATCCGCTCGACACGATCGGCAAGGTCTTCGAGGGCCTCGGCGGGCGTTCCGGCGGCGAGCGCCCGGCACATCCTGCCCAGGAGCTTCGCCCGCACGTCGCCGTCCTTGTAGACGCGGTGACCAAACCCCATGACCACCCGCTTCGCCGCGAACTGCTCGGCGACCCACGAGTCGGCCCGATCGATCGAGCCGATGGCGGAGAGCGTGTCGAGCACCTGCTCGTTGGCGCCGCCGTGGAGCGGGCCCTTGAGCGCGCCGATCGCGCCGACCACGCCTGAGTGCATGTCGGAGCCGGTGGAGACGATCGTGCGGGCGGTGAACGTCGAGGCGTTGAACTCGTGCTCGGCATAGAGCACGAGCGTCGTGCCGAAGATCGCCGCCTCCTCGCGCGAAGGCTTGCGGCCATTGAGCCGCTCGAGCAGCGCCGCGGCAAGTGTGCCCTCGGGCCAGGCCGCGACGGGCCGGCCCGCCGCAAGGTCCATCCACGCCGCCAGGATCGCCGGCACCTGGCCGAGCAGCCGCTCGGCCTGCACGAGGAGCGCGTCGCGCGGCCCCGGGGCCTGGTCCCGCTCGATCTGGCCGAGCAGGCTCACCCCGGTGCGGAGCACGTCCATCGGCGAGGCATTCGGCGTCTTCGCCGCGAGCCGGGCAAGGCAGTCGATCACGACCGGGTCGAGCGACCGGGCGGCCTCGTGGACGCGGCGCGAGAAGGCGGCGTGCTCGGCGGCCGAGGGCAGTTCGCCATGCAGCAGCAGGAACGCCACCTCCTCGAAGTCACCCGCCTCGGCCAGCGGCCCGATCGCATAGCCGCGGTAACGGAGATCGCCGTCGAGCGAGCAGATCGCCGTGCGGCCGGCAACGACGCCGGCAAGCCCGCGGGCGACATCGGACGCTTCTGGTTTATGGGGAGTGGCATGCATGCGACACCTCGGTGAAAGAAAGAAACAGCGACTATGTGGACCGCATCACGCGGTGTCGGTATAGCACCGGCTCGCGGGCGGCAGAAGTCGACTCGCGGTGGCCCTCGAAGACTCGGTCCAAATGCTCGTCGAGCTTCCGCCGACCCACGAGCCTTCGTCGTAGGACAGGCCTCCGTGCCTGTCACACGGAGACCGCTTGCTCCGCAAGCGGATCACTGTCGGCTCATCAGCGCCGACCCTGAGCCGGTGATTCATAGACAACCGTTTGCACTAGTTGGTGGCGGGCAGGTGTTTTTCAGGCTGTTTCGGGTCGTAGCCGAGCAGATCGTAGAGCTCCTCGCGCGACTGCATCAGGTCGAGCAGGCCCTCCTGCGACCCCTCGTCGGCGATCAGGCCGAGGCCCGCCTCGATCGCCTTCATCGCCAGCCGCAGGAGCGTGACCGGATAGAGCACGGCGGTAAACCCGTAGCCGGAAAGCTCGTCGAGCGTGAGCAGCGGGCTGACGCCGAACTCGGTCATGTTGGCGACCAGCGGCGTGCCGGCGAACGCGCGGCCCACGGTCTGAAATTCGGCCCGCGACGCGAGCGCCTCGGGGAAGAGCCAGTCGGCGCCGGCTTCGCGATAGAGTCGCAGCCGCCGCAGGCAGTCGTCGAGATCGGTCACGCCGCGGGCATCGCTGCGGCCGATGATCACCGTGTCCGGATCGCGACGGGCGGCGCAGGCGGCCGCGATCTTTTCGGCCATTTCCTCCGGCTCGACGATCTCCTTGCCAGGGAGGTGGCCGCACCGCTTCGGCCGCCGTTGGTCCTCGAGCTGGATCGCCGCGGCGCCGGCGGCCTCGAGCTTCTGAACGCATTCGGCGACGCTCTCGGGGCCGCCGAATCCGGTGTCGGCGTCCACCACCAGCGGGATTTCCACGGCAGAGGCGAGCAACCGCGTTTGGGCGACGAGCTGATCGAGCGTGAGGAGGCCGATGTCGGGCACGCCGAGGATGCCGGCGGAGAAGGCGGCTCCCGACAGGTAGATCGCCTCGAAGCCTTCTCGCTCGATAATCTTGGCGGCCAGTGCGATCGGGGCGCCGGGGATCGCAAACGTGCCCTCCTCGGCGAGCCGGCGGAGCGCCGCCCCGCGGGATGTCGGGGGCGAACGGTCGGAGGACGAGGGCATCGGTGGTATCCTTCGGGCTTGCAGGACGCGCAGACGCAGAGTCGAGATGTCAGGAGATTTTATAGGTGCGGCGGATGCAGAGCGGAAGCAAGGCCGCGGCCGTGGCCGAGATCGCGATCATGGCGGCGATCTTCGCGGCGGCCGGCGCCTGGCCCGCACCAGACGTCAACGAGGCGGTCTATCTCACGAAGGCGAGGCACCACGCCGATCCCGGCTGGGCTGCCGGCGACTTTTTTCTGGAGACACCCGACGCGCACGGCGCGTTTTACGTGCTCTTCGGCCCGCTGGCGGCAGGCATGCCGCTGGAACAGGCCGCCTGGATCGGCCGCGGGCTCGGCTGGCTCGCCCTGGCCATCGGCTTTCGGCACGGCGCCGTGCCGCTCCTCGCATTGCCGTGGGGCCGAGTCGTGGCCGCGGCGGCCTTCTCCGCGCTTCTGCGTCATACGACGATGGCGGGTGAATGGGTGATCGGTGGCTGCGAGGCGAAGGTCTTCGCCTGGGCGCTCGTGCTCGCGGCCGTGGGCGAGATCGCGGCGGCGCGATTCCCGATCGGCTGGCTCATGGCCGGCGCCGCCACGGCCGTGCATCCGATCGTCGGCGGCTGGGCGATGGTGGCGATCGCGGCCACATGGATCGCCTCGCGCGGGACGGCCGCACGGCCTTGGGATGCGATATCCATCGCCACCTTGATCGGCGGCACGGCGCTCGCGGCCTGCGGCGTGCTGCCGGCGCTTGCGCTCTCGGCCGGCGCGACCGCCGCCGAACGGGCCGCTGCGAATCGGATCTACGTCGTCGATCGCCTGTCTCATCACCTCCTGCCGGGATCGTTCGCGGAGCCACTCGTCGCCCGCCACCTGCTCGCTGTCGTGGGCTGGTGGCTCTTGGGCAGGCTCGCTGGCTCAGCATGGTCGGCTGCCTCGTCTCGCCTCCAGACCTTCACGCTCGCGGCGCTCGGGATTTCGCTGGCGGGCGCGGCGATTGCCTGCTGCGAGCCGCTGGCTCCCGGGGCCGCGCTCGGGCTGCTGCGGTTTTATTGGTTTCGGCTGGCGGACGTGATCGTGCCCTTCTCGCTGGCCGTGTCGGCCGCGGCTGTGCTCGAGGATGACGTGGCGTGCCGCCGGCTCGGGCTCCTGCCGCCATTCGCGTGGCGCGCGATCGTCGCGCTGTTGCTCTGCTTCGACGTGGCGGCGCAATCCCGGCATTGGCCGGTGTCAGCGAACGCGCTGCCGCGGGCCGATTCAAAAGTGGACGCGGTGGCCTGGTCCGACATCTGCGACTGGGTGAAAAACAACACGCCCCCCGATGCCTGCTTCCTCACGCCCCGCGGCGCCGCGAGCTTCACCTGGCGCACGGGCCGCCGCGAGGTGGTCTCTTGGAAGAACAGCCCGCAGGACGCCCGCTCGCTCGTCGAGTGGCGCCGCCGCATCGCCGACTGCTTCTCCCCTGACGGCTCGCTCGCGAACATGGAAACCTCCACCGTCGCGCTCGGTGCGGAGCGACTCCGTCGCGTCGCCGACGAATATGACGTCGATTTTCTCATCGTGCCGCTCAAGACCCTGCAAGCCTGTCGGCCCGGCTGCGTGCCGATGACGACCGATGTGCCGGCGGAGCATGTGCATGCGAATGCGGGCTACGCGGTATTTCGTATGAAGGACGATCCCGGAGAGACATCGCGATGAGCCGCGAAATACCCCCGCAAACGCGAACACCGGTGCGCGGCGTCGCCTTCGATCTCGACGGCCTGCTCGTGAACACGGAGGAACTCTACCAGCACGTTGGCGGCGAGTTGCTCGCGCGTCGCGGCCGCACGTTCGAGGCCGACCTGCTCGACCGGATGATGGGCCGCCCGCAGCCGGTGTCGCTCCAGATCATGATCGACTGGCATGGGCTGGACGACACGATCGAGACGCTCGCCGCGGAGACCCGCGAGATCTTCGCCGGGCTGCTCGACACGAGGCTCGAGCCGATGCCGGGAGCCGTGTCGCTCGTCGATGTGCTCGAGCGCAGCGGGGTTCCACGCGGCGTGGCCACGAGCAGCGGCCCTGACTTCGCGCATGACGTGCTTGGCCGCGTGGGGCTGCTCGAGCGATTCAGCTTCGTGCTCACTGCGGCCGATGTCACGCACGGCAAGCCGCATCCCGAGATCTACCAGTCGGCGGCCCGGCGGCTGGGAATCAACGTGGCGCACATGCTCGTGCTCGAGGATTCCGCGAACGGCTGCAAGGCGGCCGTCGCGGCGGGGGCGATCGTGGTGGCCGTTCCGGGCGGCCACAGCCGTCGGCACGATTTCACCGGCGCGCGATTCATCGCCGAATCGCTCGCCGACCCGCGGATCCACGAACTGCTCGGATCGGCGTAGGACAGGCTTCAGCCTGAGGTGGGACAGGCTTCAGCCTGTCAGCGACAGGCACGGAGGCCTGTCCTACAGGTCGACGCCGAGGCGGTCGGCTTGGATTCGCAGCGCTCGTTCGAAGAGCGGGTAGGGATACTTCTTTTGTCGCTCGATCGCCCAGAGATAGGTCGAGTCGACAAGTGTGCCCGGCAGGCTTCCCTCGCGCACGAGCAGCACGACGCGCTCGATGAAACGATGCTCCTCCGGTCGCCGCGCCCGCAGGCCGGTCTTCAGCCGGTCTTCGAGGCCCGCGATCTTGCCGACGGCAGGCGGCTCGTCAGCGTGAATCGCGGCGGTCGGCATCGCGAGTGCCACGACTGCGAGGAGGATGGCTGTTGCGAGGGGCATGAGATCCCTGACGGGCCGAGGACGGACTTACAGGAAACGGGCCAGAGCGTAGCTCTTCTTTCCGGAACGCAGCACGAGCGTCGACGTGCCGGAAAGGTCGTTGCGCGTGAGACGGTGCGCGACGTCGGCGATCCGGCGGTTGTTGACGTACGCCCCGCCCTGCTCGATGGTCCGTCGCGCGGCGGACTTCGTCGTGGCGAGGCCCGTGGCTTCGAGCGCCTCGACGAGCGCCAGGCCGTCGCCCTCGAGTGCGGTCCGCGAAAATTCGCGGCTCGGGACGTCGGCGAAAATTTCGGTGAGCGCGGCATCGTCGAGGCCGCCGATCTCCGCACCGAAAAAGATGGCCGTGGCCTGCTTCGCGGCCGCGAGCCCGGTGTCGCCGTGGACGAGCCGGGTGAGTTCCTCGGCGAGCCGCTTTTGCGTGTCGCGGGCGGCGGGGTTTGCGGCCCGCAGGCCGGCGAGCGACTCGATCTCGTCGCGCGGCAGCTCGGTGAGCCGGTCGACGCAGCGGCCCGCGTCGTCGTCGTCGAGATTGATCCAATATTGGTAGAAGCGGTAGGGGCTCGTGCGGCGCGGGTCGAGCCAGATCGCGCCCGACGCGGTCTTGCCCATCTTCGTGCCGTCTGCCTTCGTGAGCAGCGGGCAGGTGATGCCGTGAAGGTCGCGGGACCGCAGCCGGCGGCCGAGCTCGATGCCGGCGGTGATGTTGCCCCACTGGTCGCTGCCGCCGATCTGCACGCGGCAGTCGAGGGCGTCGGAGAGGTGGACGAAGTCCCAGGCCTGCAGCAGCATGTAGCTGAATTCGGTGTAGGAGAGGCCGCCATCCCGCTCGAGCCGGCTCTTCACGGAGTCCTTGGCGAGCATCTGCGAGAGCGGCACATGCTTGCCGACGTCGCGCAGAAACTCGAGGTAGCCCACGCCCCGCATCCAGTCGGCGTTGTTGACGACGTGGACCGTGCGGCCCGTGGTCTCGAGAACGGCTCGGATCTGCCGCTCGACGCCGGCCACGTTGGCGGCCAGCTCATCCGGCGAGAGGAGGTTGCGCTCCTCGCTGCGGCCGCTCGGGTCGCCGATCATGCCAGTGGCGCCGCCGACGAGTGCCACCGGCTCGTGGCCCGCGTTCGCAACGCGGCGGAGCAGCATGAGGGCGACCAAGTGGCCCACGTGCAGGCTGTCGGCCGTGGGGTCGAAGCCCGCATACACGCGGCGGCCGCCGCCGGCGAGCCACTGTCGCAGGGCGTCTTGATCGGTCGACTGATGGACGAGGCCGCGTGACTGGAAGTCGGCGAGGAGGTCTGCCGCCATGCTCACCTCCACATGTCGTCGTTGGCGAAAGGATGCGCGGGGCCGGAGAGCTTCGGCTTGGGGAGCGCCTTGATCGCCTGTTCGGCCAGCCGCAGGTCTTCGCGCGACGTGATCTTGAGGTTGATGGGCGAGCCGGGGACGACCGTGACCCGCTGGCCCAGCCCCTCGACCAGCTGCGCCTCGTCGGTGGGCTGGCCGTCCGGCCGCGACGCGAAGGCCCGCACGAGCAGGTCACGTGAAAACACCTGCGGCGTCTGCGCTTCCCATAGGCCGGTGCGATCGACCGTTTCGGTGATCGTGCCGTCGGGGCCCACCCGCTTGAGCGTGCCCACCACGGGCGTCGCGAGGATGGCGGCGCCGGTGCGAACCCCAGCCTCGAAGACGCGGTCGATCCACGGGGTGGCGATACAGGGGCGGGCGGCGTCGTGGATCGCGACAACATCGATCTCGGGGTCGAGCTTTTCCAGGCCGCGCCGGACGGAGTCGGCCCGGTGAGCGCCTCCCTCGGCGAGCGTCACTCCCATGAAGGCGAGATTGGCGCCGAACTTCTCCACGAACGCCTCGCGGTCTTCCGGCGCGACGACGATCACGACCTGCTTCACGTCGGAACGCTCGAGAAACTTCTCGGCGGAGTGCAGCCAGACCGCACGGCCGGCGAGCGGCGCGAACGGCTTCTTGTAGTGGGCATCCTCGAAGCGGCTGCTCTGGCCGGCGGCGGCGAGGATAACTCCGAACGTCGGCATGGTTACGGCGCCCGCGCGGCGATCGCGCAATCCATCAGGAACCGCACCATGGCCTTGATGATCGGTTTGTCATGGATCCACAGGGCGAATGCTTCACCATGCGAGGCGTAGAGATCGACGAGCCAGGTCGGAGCTTCGGCAAGGAGCCAGCCGCGGAAGAGCAGCCAGCGCGGGTTCGCCGGACCATAGACCTCGCGAGCGACCCAGCACATGCCCATGCCCATGCCGCCGCCACCCATGCCGCCACCCATGCCCATGCCACCACCCATGCCACCACCCATGCCCATGCCACCACCCATGCCGCCACCCATGCCGCCACCCATGCCACCACCCATGCCACCACCCATGCCCATGCCACCGCCACCCATGCCACCGCCCTGGCCTGTCCCTTGGGCTCCGCCGCCGGCGAAATTGAATTGCGTCACCTGGCCGATGCCCGAGAAGAGCGGCGTGACCGTGACGCGGACGTAGCGACGGTCGGCCGAGACGACGGCGGTCGCAGACACGTTGGTGCCTTCCGGTAGCGTCGAGATGACGGGCTGGTAGCCGACGGCACCACTGCGAAAGAACGGCATGCCCGGGATGGGCTGCCCACCGGTGGCTCGCCGGCTCTGCGAAAGCGATGCCGCGGCCGCCGGGTCAGCGATGCCGCCAAGCTGCTGGGCCAGAATCGCTCGGCCGAGATCCTGTTGCACGGCCACGTCATGGGCGACCTGGGCGTCCAGGAGTGGTTCGCGGCGGCGGCCTTCAGGGAGATCGACGTTGAACACGACCTCGTCTGATCCCAGAGGAATCTGCCGGCGAAGCTTCTGCTCTCGGTCGGTGCCGCGATTGAGCGTCAGGTCTGCCGTGACCGTGTCGGCGGCAACCTTGCCGGTCGCCCGCCGCACCAAGATCCAGTAGGTGCCGGGGAAGGCATTGGCGGCGACGTAGCGTTCCCGCTGCGTGGCGCTCTTCGGGTCGACTGCCGCTGAAGTATCACCCTGCAGCGTGCCGCCGGACGCGGAGCGGGGCGACGCCAGCGAGCAGACCGTCCCGCTCGGCTCCTCGACGATGAGGTCGATGTCGGCATCGCCATTCCAGGAAAGTTCGAGTTCGATGTCGCGGATGAGTGCTTCGTCGACGGCTGCCTCGAAGGCGTCTGCCTCCGTCGCCTTTCCTTCCTGCCGGAGCCGGTCGATCGTGGCCTTGGCAAGACGTCCGGCTCGCGTGGCAATCTCCTGTTGTTCAGCCGGCCATTCATGTGCCAAAACGCCGGCGCACGACCAGCGAAGCGCCGCGGCGTCGTCGTTCCGGGCGGCAAGCGACATGGCGAGCGCATAGGCCTCGCGGCTGGCAGGATCAAGCGTTGCCACCTGCCGACACAGGCGAATCGCCTGCCGCTCGGAACCAAATCGGGCGAGGTAATTCGCCAGCGCGAGCAGGTCTGCGGGGGATGCCGCGAAATCGGCCGCCGACAGCAGTGCCCGCTCGATATCGCGTTTTGGCCGGCCGGCCGCATCAAACGCCACGGCGAGGGCCTCATACATCCACGGCTCCGGATGGCCCGCCGCGATCGCCGCCGAGATGAGATCGGCAGCCCGCTCGAAGTCGCCCTGCTTGCCGAGTTCTGCGGCCGTCACCCGCAGCCGCGCCAGGCGGGCGGCGAGTTCGCGTTCATCGGCGGGGATGATGTCGCTGCCCGAGGATTCCGATTCGGCAGCGGCGGGAGTGCCTGCAACGCGTCGACGTGGGGCCAGATATGACCGCACCGCCGCGCGCACGTCGGCCGCCTGGGTGATCGATGGCGGCAAGGCGATGTCGTCTGCTGTTCCGGCTGTCGTTGCCTGCTCGTTCGCGGGCTGCGCGGCGGGTGTTGCCGCCTTGGAAACCGAGGCCTTCTCGTTGCGGCCAATCCGGGCGCGGGCGTCCGAGATCTGGAACATGCCGCCGCCCATGCCGCCGCCCATGCCGCCCATGCCGCCGCCACCCATGCCACCCATGCCGCTGTTGATGCTACCGGCGCCACCCATGCCGCCTCCGGTCTGGAACGGATTCATGCCGCTGCTTGGGTTGACTGGCATCACGAGATCGGCCACCGGATAGACCTTCACGACGAGGTTCTCGGCCGCCTTGTCCTTGGTCGTGATCAGGAGCACCTCGTCCTTGATGAGGTAGGTCAGGTCGAGATCGCCGAGCAGCAGTCGCAGGGCCGACCGCAACGAGATGCCCGACACGTTGCGGGTCACGGGGGCTTCGAGATCGAGCCCCGCATCCTCGAGCGCCTTGGCGTCGATCTGCACCGGGATGCCCTGCGAGTCTTGGATTTGGGCGATCACGTCACGCAGTGGCGTCTCCGAGAAATCGAAGTTTTCCACTGGCTTGTTGAGCGAGTCGTAGAGCTTCTTTTCATTGCTGCCTGGATTAGCGAGATCAACCGACTTGTATTTCTCACGCTTCCTGGAGAGTTCGGCCCAGCGGCTGGCGCTTGGATAAAGGATCGGCGGCTCGTCCGGCATCGGAATGGCAGCCACATCGACGAGGTGAAGGCTGTCCATGAACCCCCGCTCCTGGTCGCGTCGGGTGCGCCAGTTTTCCGAGACGTAATCGTGGATCCGCGCCTCGATCGGGGCCATGCGGCCGACCACACGGGCGGGCATGGGCACCGGGTGATTGGCGTGGAGATCCGGGGCCTCCTGGGCGAGCTGTTCTGCGGGGAATCGCTCCGCCTCGGTGAAGACGGTCGTGGGCGGCTCGGTGCGTGCGATCACCTTCGATTCGAGGCGGGTATTGTCGCCGAGTACGGCCGGATAACGCTCCGCCTGGGCGTAGCCGACGCGGATGCCCTCCTCGACGAGCGCGTTGTAGCGCTCGGTGAGCTGCTTGATCCGGTCTTCGCGGCGGCGGAGCTCGTCGTCGAGCCGCATCCGTTCGCGTCCAATCGCGCGGCTGCGCTCGGCGGCAAGATCGCATTCCGCCTTCTCTCGAGACCGCACGATCGACTCCCGCACGCTGATCTCGATCTGGCGAGCCAGTCGGTCTCGCATCGCGGGATCGAGGTCGTCGGAGGCGAGCACGGCCCGCTGCAGGTCCTTGAGGTCGGACCGCGACTTGTCTGGATCGACTGCCATCAGTTGCCGCGCATTCCGCAGCCGCACGGCAGTTTCCTGCTCGAGCTGCTGGCCGCGCACGCGGCGCATCGCGTTGAACTCGGCAAGTTCCCGCGGGTCGCCCACGGGCTCCCTCGCGGTTGCGCCCGGATCGCGGGCCCCGGCCGCTGCCTGCGGCGCGGGCAGCGGCTCGAGCTCAGCAGCCGGCTGCTCCCCGTTTTCCTCGGCGGCATCTTCCTCCGGTGCCTGGTCGTCGGCGGGCTCTTCATCCCCTTGGAGTCTCTTGAGAGCGACCGATCGCACGAGCGAAGCATCGACGTTGTCGGGGTCGCGCCGGAGCGAAGCCACCGCCAGCCGCAGGGCGGGCCAATGGGCGCCGGCAGCCTCTGCCTGGCGGGAGAGTTTGGCAAGCGTGGCCGCCTCGCCGCGGATCGCCGTACGAGCCAGATCCAATCCCTCGCGGCCGAGGAGCGGCAGGAAGACGCCGTCGCTGTCGCGGGCGTTTCGCGCCAGTTCGACGAGGAACGCATTCTCCTGGCGGGGCTCCGCCGACGGAATCTCGACGGCTGCCGGATGGCTACCCGCACCAGTCGAGTCTTCGAGTGACATCTCGAGGCGGCCACGATCGAGCGGGCCTTCCACCAGGATGATCGAATCACGATCTCGGCGGAGCGGCGGCAGGTGGCCGGGGAGCATCCGCACGCGGGCATCGGGCAGGTTGCTCGAGAGCATCACATCCTCCGGCCACCAGACGGGCTCCACGGCGAGGGCGCCGAGGCGGCTGCCGGCATCGCGAGGAGAGACAGACTCGTCTGGCACGAGCAGCATGCCCCCAGAAGCGTGCGCCACGGCCGCCAGGCAGGGCCAATTCACCTGGGGGCCGATGCCGATACTCGAAAAGGAGATGCGTTTCGTTCGGAGCGTCGCGAGCAGGTCTTGGAATTCGGACTGATCGACGCCGCCAGGGCTCGGGCCATCCCCCACGTAGACGATCGATCGCGGAGCCGGCGAAGCCTCGAAGAGATCGGCCGCCTCGCGGATGGCATTCGTGAAATCGGTCGATCCAAGGGGTGCCCGGGCGTCGAGCGACTCGATCGCCGTGGCAGTCTCTGTTCCCGTCGCGGCGGCAAAGCGATCGCCGAGCTGCTCGCAGGCGATGTCGACGGCGGCGACGCGGAAGCGGTCGTTCGGGCGTGCCTTTTCGAGGAGTCCCGCGACGGCTGCACGGGCGCGTTGCCGAACGTCGCCAACTTGGCTGGCCGACGTGTCGATCAGCACCACGACGTCTGTCGGCTGCGACTCCTGCGCGTTCGCTCCAGCCGGCCGCCGCAGGGCGATTGCCGTCACCGGCGGCATGGAGTCATCGCCAGGCGCGGATTCCACGAAGGAGACCGCCGCGGCCTCGGGGGCGGCTTGCAACGCTGCGCAAGGCATCGCCATGAGGGCGAAGGCGAGCAGGAACGGCAAACGGGGCGACATGATCCCTCCTGGCAGTTTTCTGGCACCGGCTTCCATGCGATCCATAACTTTCCACCCCAGAGCATATTTGCTGCCGCTTTCCGAGCCAACGTCGTTCTTGGCGGTTTTGTGGGGTGTCAGGGTCATTCTTTCGCGTGGCAACCTCGCCTTGGACCGTCGCGGCGAACCGGCGATACTCGGTTTTGAGGCCCGTCGGGCCCCCCCCAAACCTTGGATGCTCGCCATGCGAAGCCGCCTGATTTTCGCGTTTTTTTTCGTGCATCTCCACGCCGCCGCCGAGGAGCCGGGCCGGGCCTTCACGCCGGAGGAGCGGACCAATATCGCCGTCTATGAGGCGGTGAACCGCGGCGTGGTCAATATCAACACCAAGGCTACGGTCGCTTCGGGCCTGTTCCTGCTCGAGGTGCCCTCCGAGGGGGCTGGGTCTGGAATCGTGCTCGATAAACAGGGGCACGTGCTCACGAATTTCCATGTGGTCGAGGGGGCCAAGGAGATCCAGGTTCTGCTCTTCGATGGGGCGTCACATCAGGCCGCGCTCGTGGGGTTCGACCCCGCGACCGACGTCGCGGTGATCAAGGTCGATGCGCCACACGAAGCGCTCGTGCCGGTGACCTTCGGCAGCTCCGGCGACCTTCGCGTCGGTCAGCGGGTCTTCGCCATCGGCAATCCGTTCGGGCTCGAACGCACGCTCACGACCGGCATCATTTCAAGCCTGAATCGCTCGCTGCCGACGCGAAGTGGCCGCACGATCAAGTCGATCATCCAGACCGACGCTGCGATCAACCCGGGCAATTCCGGCGGCCCGCTGCTTGACAGCTCGAGCCGCCTGATCGGCATGAATACGGCGATCGCCAGCCGGACCGGGCAGAGCTCCGGCGTGGGGTTTGCGATCCCGGTGGGAACGCTCGCCCGCATCGTCCCCCAGCTCATTCAGCGGGGGCGGGTGGTGCGGCCGGACGCCGGGATTTCCAGGGTCTATCAGACCGATCGCGGCCTGCTCGTGGCGGCGCTCGCGCCCGAGGGGCCGGCCGAGCGGGCAGGCTTGCGAGGCTTTCGCGTGGTCCGCGAGCGGCGGCGGCAGGGGCCTTTTGTCGCGGAGTTTGAGCGCGTCGACCGGGCGGGGGCCGACTTGATCGTCGCCGTGGCCGGTCAGGCTGTGAAAACGGCAGACGATTTTCTGTCCGCGATCGACTCGAAAAACCCGGGCGAACAGGTGCTCATCACCGTCGAGCGCGAAGGGCACGCCCTCGACGTGCCAGTCATGTTGGATGCCGAAAAATAGGGTTGCGCCGAGCAGGAAAATGGTCGGGGCCAAAGTGTCCGCCATTTACGTTCGGGCAGCGAATGGCCGATTTTCAACAGTCCGCGGCGGGGGTGTTGACCTCCGGGCGGTCGCTGGTAAATTCTTGTTCTCTGGCCAATCGCTCCACGAAAGTGAAACGGTTGGCTGGAGCGTTCTTTGACAATTCGGCAGTTGATCTCTTTCGGTTTCGGCCGGCACGCGATCGTGTGACCGGCACCGACAGGGCCTTTTTGCATTCCGTTCATTCGGCATCGCAGGCTGGCCCGCGTCGGGAACCATGTGAGTAACACAGACAGATCGAATGACTTCGATTCAGTCGCATCGCACAACTCTCCGCGGGAACGTGGAGAGATGACGATTCAACAAATTGAAGGGTTTGATTCTGGCTCAGAGTGAACGTTGGCGGCGTGGATTAGGCATGCAAGTCGAGCGAGAACCGTAGCAATACGGGGACAGCGGCGAACGGGACAGTAATGTGTAGGTACCTACCCCTGGGTCCGGGATAGCTGCGGGAAACTGCAGGTAATACCGGATAACGTCTCAGGACCAAAGGTGTGATTCCACCTGGGGAGGGGCCTGCATCCTATTAGCTAGTTGGTGGGGTAACGGCTCACCAAGGCAACGATGGGTAGCGGGTGTGAGAGCACGACCCGCGTCATTGGGACTGAGATACTGCCCAGACACCTACGGGTGGCTGCAGTCGAGGATCTTCGGCAATGGGGGAAACCCTGACCGAGCGACGCCGCGTGTGGGATGAAGGCCTTCGGGTTGTAAACCACTGTCAACGGGGAGGAAATGCAGGTGGGTTCTCCCATCTGTTTGACCTATCTGTGGAGGAAGTACGGGCTAAGTTCGTGCCAGCAGCCGCGGTAAGACGAACCGTACAAACGTTACTCGGAATTACTGGGCTTAAAGGGTGCGTAGGCTGCGCGGAAAGTTGGGTGTGAAAGCCCTCAGCTCAACTGGGGAATTGCATTCAAAACTACCGTGCTCGAGGGAGACAGAGGTAAGCGGAACTCAAGGTGGAGCGGTGAAATGCGTTGATATCTTGAGGAACACCGGTGGCGAAGGCGGCTTACTGGGTCTCTTCTGACGCTGAGGCACGAAAGCTAAGGTAGCAAACGGGATTAGATACCCCGGTAGTCTTAGCTGTAAACGATGAGCACTTGTTTGAAGGGTCCTCCATAGCCTTTCAGACGTAGCGAAAGTGTTAAGTGCTCCGCCTGGGGAGTATGGTCGCAAGGCTGAAACTCAAAGAAATTGACGGGGGCTCACACAAGCGGTGGAGGATGTGGCTTAATTCGAGGCTACGCGAAGAACCTTATCCTAGTCTTGACATGTATGGATTAACCCTGTGAAAGCAGGGCCACGCCTTCGGGTGGAACATACACAGGTGCTGCATGGCTGTCGTCAGCTCGTGTCGTGAGATGTCGCGTTAAGTCGCTTAACGAGCGAAACCCTTGTCTCTAGTTGCCAGCGGGTAAAGCCGGGGACTCTAGAGAGACCGCCGGCGTTAAGCCGGAGGAAGGTGGGGATGACGTCAAGTCCTCATGGCCCTTATGACTAGGGCTGCACACGTCCTACAATGGAGCGCACAAAGGGATGCAAAACCGCGAGGTCGAGCAAATCCCAAAAAACGCTCCCTAGTTCGGATTGTAGGCTGCAACTCGCCTACATGAAGCTGGAATCGCTAGTAATCGCGGGTCAGCATACCGCGGTGAATGTGTTCCTGAGCCTTGTACACACCGCCCGTCAAGCCACGAAAGTGGGGGGCATCCGAAGTCGCTGAGGTAACCGCAAGGAGCCAGGCGCCTAAGATGAACTCTGCAATTGGGACTAAGTCGTAACAAGGTAGCCGTAGGGGAACCTGCGGCTGGATCACCTCCTTTCTAAAGGAAACCGCCGACGCATCTCTTCGGGGATGCCGAGGCAACCAACAGACGGAACGGTTGAGCCCGGTGCTTGCACCGGTGATTCATCCTGGAAGTCTGTCGGATCAAGAGTCAAAAGGCCGCAAGGCCTTGAAGACACATGTGGAGACATGATCGTGCCGGATTCGCCGTCAGGTGAATCCGGTGTGCCGTCGAAAGAGATCAGCCTGCCAGCGGGAAACCGCTGGTGGGCAAACTGCCAAACGATCAGAGAATTGTGACCCGCCTGGGCTCGGCCGAGCCCAGGCGGGTTTTTTTATTCACAACGCCGGTTACCATATCGCCCATGAGCAAGCAGACGATTTCTGGTGTGGCCCCTCCGAGTGTGTCGGAAGCCACGGTCATGACCGTGTGGCCCTCCGTTGGCTCGACGGGGCTCGGCCAGGCGCTCGGCCGCCTCTATCGGATCAAAACGGGCCTTGGACCATTTTCCTTCGGGCGGCTCGCGCTCTTGGCGACGATCCCCGTCGGCATGATGCTGTATCTCTCGCTGCGGCTGCCCTGGGCGCTGAAGCGCTACCGCCTGACAAATCGCCGCGTCTGCATCGAGCGCGGCATCACGCCGCGGGTCGAGCAGTATGTCGATCTCGACCGGTTCGATGCGATCGATCTGGTCGTGCAGCCGGGGCAGGAGTGGTATGACTGCGGCGACCTTGTCTTCCGCCGTGGGGCGATCGAGACATTGCGTTTGCCGGGCGTCAGCCGTCCGGAGCCCTTCCGCCAGACGTGCCTGAAGGTGCGTCAGTCATATGTCGGCGTGGCTGCCGCCCGCTCGGCGTGACAAAAAGGTGTCAGGACTCTTTTCCAGATCAGGCCCGGAAAAGAGTCCTGACACCTTTTTGCTGTGTCACACCACGCGGCGGTTGGCGACCGGGCCGCGGGCGGCGATCGCCGCCTTGATCGAGGCGCGGGCAGAGTCGTCGAGGTCGCATGAGAGTGCCTTGGCGTTGATCGTCACCTGCTCGGGCGAAGTCGCGCCGAAGAGCACGCTCGTGATGCCCGGCTGCTCGGCCGTCCAGGCGAGCACGAGATCGGGCAGGCTGCAGCCGAGGCGGGCGACGATCGGCCGAAGGGCATCGACGAAATCGATGTTGCGCTGGAATTCGTCGCCGTTGAACATCGGATATTTGTGCCGGCTGTCGGTCGTGGGGAATACCGTATCGCGGCGCATCTCGCCGGCCAGGAGCCCCTTCATCAGCGGCCAATAGACCACCATGGCGACGCCGTGGCTTCTGCACCACGGGAGAATCTGGCGTTCGATCTCGCGCTGGAGCATGTTGTAGTGCATCTGGCAGGCGGCGAGCGGGCAGGCGGCCGCAAACGCTTCGAGCTGCGCGAGCGAGACGTTGGAGACGCCGATCGCTCGGGCCTTTCCAGCTGCGAGCAGCCGGGCGAGTTCGCCCGCCGAATCCTCGATCGGGATCGCGGGGTCGGGGGCATGGAGGTAGAGCAGGTCGAGCCGGTCGGTTTCCAGCCGCGCGAGGCTCTCGTCCACTTCCGCGCGGATCCGCTCGGGGCGGCCATCGACGCTCTGCCTGTGCGGCGGACTTCTGGTGGCATCGGATTCCCAGTGGATCCCGCATTTGCCCGCGAGGAAGACGTTTTCGCGGCGGCCGCGGATCGCTGCGGCGATCGCCCGCTCGCTCTCGCCGTGTTCGCCATAACAGTACGCGGTGTCGAGGTGGCGGATGCCGGCGTCGATCGCAGCGCGGACCGTGGCCGCGGCCGCCTGCGGCGTGATCCCCTCGCGGGTCATGCCAGACAACGGCCAGCAGCCGAGTCCCAGCGGACCTGCCGGCACGGAGGCGGGGCCAATCCGCTGCGGCGTTGCGTTCATGCCGCTCCTGCCCGGAATGCACCCGATTGCAGGAACGCGGCCACCAGGTCGGCGGCATCGCGACGAAACAGGAGCCCGGAATGAAACGTCGGGATCGTGGCGTGGGCGTGCGGCACGTCGGGATGCGTGCTCGCGTCGGAGACGAGCGCGTCCCACTGCGCCGCGATCACGCCCAGATCGATGCCCGCCGGCATGGGAAGCGAGTTGACGAGGCTGTCGTGGGCGGTGGAGAGCTCCGCCACCGGCTTGAACACGCGGCCAAACGTGCCGGCGGCCATGGTGGCCACGAAGGAGCCCTTGTTCGGCGGCGCGAGCATCACGATGCGGCCCAACTTCCGCGGGCGGAAGCGGTCGAGCGCGGCTCTGGCGATGATGCCCCCCATGCTGTGCGTCACCAGGTGCAGGGTGTCGGTGGCCGGGTTGGCGTCGAGCGCTTCGAGCTCTTTCGCGAACCTCGCCGCGTGGACGAGCAGCGAGCAGCGCATGTTCCAGTATCCCCAGGCCGTTGTGGCGTAGCCCTGGCGCCGCAGCCGCCAGCCGAGCGGGGCGAGCATGAACGTATTGGCGAGGTAGCCGTGCACCAGCGCCACGTGCTCGCGGCCGGCTGGGGTGCTCATGGCCGCCGCATCGCCGGGGCGGGGCAGCAGTCGAGCGGGCAGACGTCGTGGTTGGCGGGCAGGCTGCCGATCGCGACCCGCTCGGCTTGGGCGAAGTGCCGCTCGGCGATCAGGTCGCGCACCATCCCCACGAAGGCCGGGTCGGTGCCGACCGTCGCCGCGCGAATCATGTCGATGCCGAGCTCTTTGCAGAGATCGGCCGCTTCGGTGTCGAGATCGTAGAGCACCTCCATGTGGTCGGAGATGAAGCCGATCGGCGCGATCACCAGCTGCCTGATGCCACGGGCATGCAGCTCGCGGATCGCGTCGCAGATGTCGGGCTCGAGCCACGGCTGCGTCGGCGGGCCGCTGCGGCTTTGGTAGACGAGGCGGGCGTCGGCCTCGCCGGCCTGCTCGGCCACCAGCCGCGTCGCCTCGGTGAGCTGCGTGACATAGCGGCAGCCATCGGCCATCGACGACGGGATGCTGTGGGCGGTGAACAGCACCGGCACGCTCCGCCGAGCGTCCGCCGGGAAATGTTCGAGCGCCCGCCGCACGTTGGCGGCCATCGGCCCGACGAACCCGGGGTGATTGAAGAACACGCGAATCTTGTCGATCTGCGGCGCGCGGTCGCCGAGGGCCGCGCAGGCGGCGGCGATGTTCTCCCGGTATTGGCGGCAGCCGGAATAGCTGCTGTAGGCGCTCGTCACGAAGGCGAGCGCGCGCTTCACGCCGGCGTCGGCCATCTCGCGGAGCGTGTCGGTGAGGAGCGGGTGCCAGTTGCGGTTGCCCCAGTAGACCGGCAGGTGCGGACCGCGCCGCTCGAGTTCGGACTTCAGGGCCGCCAGCAGCGCCCGATTCTGCTCGTTGATCGGGCTCTTGCCGCCGAAGTGGTAATAGTGCTCGGCCACCTCGAGCATCCGTTCGCGCGGCACGTTTCGTCCGCGGAGCACGTTTTCCAGAAACGGAATGACGTCATCCGGACCGTCCGGCCCGCCAAACGACACGAGCAGAATCGCGTCGTAGATGCCATCAGCCATGAAGAGCCTCGAGGGCACTGTTGAAAAGCATTCAAATGACCCCACGGGGACTCGAACCCCGGTTACAGCCTTGAAAGGGCCGTGTCCTAACCGCTAGACGATGGGGCCTCTGGTGGCGCGTCGGTTCAGTGCGAACCGGACTTCACAGTTGTAACGCGCCGATCCGCTTCAGGAAATGGCGTCGTTCGTCGGCGGACCGGAGTCTTCCGGACCGGGGGAGCGACCAGCCGGGATCTGATCGGCGGCGGCATTGGAAGCAGATGGGGGGATTTGCGCGGGAGAGCCGAGTTGGATATCCAGCGGCTCGCCGCGGGCGATGGCGTCGTAGACCTCGCGCCGATGCACCGGCACTTCCTTCGGCGCCTCGACACCGAGCCGGACCTTGTCGCCACGGATTTCAACGACGACGATCGTGATGTCGTTGTTGATGACGATGCACTCGTCTTTTTTCCGCGACAGTACCAGCATGAACCCTTCCTTAGGCGTGCTGCATCAACGCCGGAACGACCACCCGAAGAGGCGGCCCGCTCGACTCAAACCTCTTAAACTGTAAAGGTTTCCGATTCATCGTCAAGCAAGACCCCGCCGGCCGACCGGGAGAAATCACGGTAAAAACGATGGTCCCGGCCAGCCGGACCCACGTTCTCGACGGTATTTTCGCGTTCGCATCCCCTCAGCCGGGGTGGGTGCGCCGCTCCGCGCCGACCGGGACGCTGCCGCCCCCGCCATCCCCCGGACATTTTGGACCGCCGCTTGTTGGCTGGAAGCCGCTTCCTATACTCTCGCCGGAGAGCACTCATGAGAGACTGGTTTCGCAACTTGTTTTCGGCCGTCGGCACCGTCCTCGAGGGCATGCTCGTCACGCTGCGGGTTTTTAGCAGCACCTACGATCAAAAACGCCGGACGTTTACCGAGCACTTCGAATACCCGGAGTTGCCGGCGCCCGTGGCGGCCCGCTACCGCGGCTTCCACCGGTACGATCTCACCACGTGCATCGCCTGCGACCAGTGCGCCAAGGCCTGCCCCGTCGATTGCATCTACATCGGCAAGGAGCGGGTGACCAACGGCAAGGGCTTCCGCGTGAGCGGGTTCACGATCGATTATTCGAAGTGCATGTTCTGCGCCCTCTGCGTCGAGCCCTGCCCCGTGGACTGCATCTTCATGGGCTCGACGCTCGACCTGAGCTGCTACAGTCGCGATGGAACGATGGTCGACTTCGCCCGCCTGCCCGTCGACGTGGCCTGGGGGCGCTCCACCATCAATCCGACGGCCGTCGCGGCGTCGAAGGTGATCGTAGAGCCGGTCCACGGCGGACCCAACCAGTAACGTTTGCCTCGTATCGCCTGCCTCGTGTCGGCTCCCGAGACTCCTCATGCATCCCACGCTGATCGCCGGTTATGTCGCCCTCTTCGTCGCCCTCGGCGCCGCGTTTCTCTGTGTGAACCTGCTGGTGGGCTGGCTGGTGCGGCCGCGCGAACCCAACCGCGAGAAACTCGAGGTCTATGAGTGCGGTGAGCCGGCAATCGGCTCGAGTTTCGTGCAGTTCGACCTGCGGTTTTACGTGGTGGCTCTGCTTTTCATCATCTTCGACGTCGAAGTGGCACTGTTTTTTCCGTGGGCCACGGTCTTCGGGAAGGCGGTCGAACTGACCGATCCCTCGTTCGTCGCCGTCCAGGCCGACGGCGCGACGCTCACGCCCGCGGCGGCCGGCGTCATGCGGGAACTCGGGGTGCGGGAGCCGGCCGTGCCTGCGATCAAGCCAGAGGCGGCTGTTGTCTCCAGGCTCGAAGCGACCCGCGGGGATCGCTCGCTCGCCCAGGTCGAGGGGCAGTGGTCGGTCGCGCGGGCCGGCAGCCTCTTGGCTCGGACGGCCGTGGTCGACATGGCGGCATTTTTCGCCGTGTTGCTCGTGGGGTTTGCCTACGTGTGGAGCCGCGGCGACCTTGATTGGGTGCGTGCTGTGTCGGCAGAGCGGGCCGCGGCGAAGTAGACCGATCACTCAGACGGATCATCAGAGGGCATAGGCATGGCGACGCGTGGTCCGGGATTCCTCGACAAGCTCGAATCAGCGCTCCCCGGGGCCGTGGTTGGCCGCAACCTCGAGGCGATCGACCCGTGGATCGAGGTCGCCCCTGACCGGCTCGTGGACGTCTGCCGCTGGCTGAAGGCATCGTCGGAGCCCCGGTTCGACGCGCTCGAGTGTGTCACCGCGGTCGATTGGTGCGAGCCCGATCCGAAGAAAGCGGCGAAGGTGTCGTGGCAGCCGCACATCGAGATGGTCTACCACCTCTGGAGCACGTCGGCCCGCGTGAGCCTGGTGCTCAAGGTGAAACTGCCCCGCTGGAAGGGCGACGCGCCGGGCCAGTTGCCCGAAATACCGAGCGTCGTCGGCGTCTGGCGGACGGCCGATTGGCACGAACGGGAGGTCTTCGATCTCTCGGGCGTTTCGTTCACCGGCCACCCAGACCAGCGGCGAATCCTCTGCCCGGAAGACTGGGAGGGATATCCGCTCCGCAAAGACTACGAGATGCCGCTCGACTATCACGGGATCAGGGGCCGCTAGCCATGTCGCAATTCAACGAGTCTACCGGTCAACAACTGCTCGACGACGATCCGCGGATCATCGAGTTCGACGTCCGCACCGACGAGATGCTCGTCAACATGGGCCCGCAGCATCCGAGCACCCACGGCGTGCTGCGGCTCGTGCTTCGCACCGACGGCGAGATCGTGTCGGAGGTCGAGCCCCACATCGGCTACCTCCACCGCTGCGCCGAGAAGATCGGCGAGAACCTCTCCGCCCGCCAGTGGATTCCCTACACCGATCGGATGGACTACCTGGCCGCGATGAACATGAACCTCGGCTGGGCCCTGGCCGTCGAGAAGCTCATGAAGCACGAGGTGAGCGAGAAGGCCCGCCACCTGCGCGTGCTGATCGCCGAGCTGGGGCGGATCGCCAGCCACCTGGTCGGCATGGGCGCCTATGGCCTCGACCTCGGCACGTTCAGCCCGTTCCTCTACGCCTTCCGCGAGCGGGAAAAGATCCTCGACCTCTTCGAGGAGGCCTGCGGCGCGCGGCTCACCTACAGCTATATCACCGTCGGCGGCCTGACGGCCGATCTGCCTCCCGGCTGGATCGAGAAGTGCGAGGCCTTCCTCGATCAGTTCGAGCCGGTGATCCAGGAATACCACGCGTTGCTCACGACGAACGCGATCTTCGTGAAGCGGACGGCCGGCATCGGCGTGCTGTCGCGCGAGATGGCGATCGATTACGGCTGCTCGGGCCCCGTGCTCCGTGGCAGTGGCGTCGATCAAGACATGCGGCGAGACGGCGAGAGCATCTACACGGCGATGTACGACGGCTACGCCTTCGAGGTGGCCGTGCAGAAGGACGGCCGCTACCCCCGCGATCACACCTATCCGGCCGTGCCGGCAGACGCGGTGCTCGGCGATTGCTGGCACCGGTTCTTCGTCCGCATGGTCGAGGTGGTGCAGTCGATGGATCTCGTGCGGCAGGCCATCGACCGCTACTCCGCCTGCAAGGGCCCGCTCGGCGAGCCGCTCAAGCTCGCGGAAAAGATCCCCGCCGGCGACGCCTACCTCGAAACCGAGTGCCCCAAGGGGCAGATGGGCTTCTATCTCGTGGGTGACGGCTCGCCGATCCCGTGGCGTGTCCGTGCACGCTCGAGTTCGTTCTCGAACCTGTCGGTGCTCCACGAGCTCTGTCGCGGCTGCCTGATCGCCGACGTGCCGGCGATCGTGGGAAGCCTCGACATCGTGATGGGCGAGATCGACCGGTAACTCGCCCAAGCCGGCTGCAGGTGCCCCGTACCCCATCGCCGAACTGCTGCGCAGGTGAAAACCACCCGCATTCGGAGCCAAGGGAGGCATGCTCGAATCTGTGATCACGCAAAGCATCGGCATCCTGCCGATCTTTGCTTGGCGGGCATCCGCCCGCTGGTGCTGACCCGGCCCTCCGGGCCTAGCCATCGAAATGGTCCTCAACGACTCCCTTCTTCTGCGCGTGCCCACCGACCGTCTCCGCCGAAACTGCTGAGCGCCTACGAATCGGCGACTGAGCACCTCCAATACGGGAGGCTTCGGGTGACCCGTACCCCGCTCGCCGGCGTATGCTGACAAGCGCAGCCAGGATGGCGAAGCGCCGTCAGCATCCGAGCGAGCGGAGGGCAGGGATGCCCGCAGCGAGCGTCCGGAGAGCGGGGTACGGGTCACCCGAAGCCGGATTGGGCGAGTTGGGCCTGCTTGGCCAAGGGACTTGTGATTTGTCGCGGAGTAGGGCAAACTTCGTGCGAAATTTCACGATGTCGGTTTCGGCCCGGGAAAATCGTGGTGCATGGCTGATTTCCTGATTCACTCCATCGGTCTCCCCGAGTGGCTGGCGTGGACGGTCATGGCCGGTCTCGCCGCCTTCTTGATCCTCAACGTGATCGCGGGCGGGGCGCTCGTGTTCATCTGGGCCGAGCGGAAGATCGCCGCCCGCATCCAGGATCGCTTGGGCCCGACCCGCACGGGCGGCCGGTTCGGCTGGCTCCAGTCGCTCGCCGACGGCATCAAGCTGCTCGCCAAGGAAGATCTCATGCCGGAGGGGGCCGATGGGCTGCTCTTTCGGATCGCTCCCTACGTGAGTTTCTGCGCGTCGTTTTGCGCGTTCATCGCCCTACCGTTCGCCTTCGACTTCGTGGGACAGCGGCTGAATGTCGGCGTGTTTTTCGTGATCGCCGTGCTCGGCCTCGAGGTCTTCGGCGTGATCCTGGCCGGCTACGCTTCGGCCTCGAAGTGGTCGCTCTTCGGCGCCATGCGCGAGGCGGCGCAGGTGGTCAGCTACGAGGTGCCGCTGGGCATGTGCGTCGTCGTGCCGGTGATGCTCGCCGGCACGATGGATCTCGTCACGATCGCCGAGAAGCAGGCGGGCTGGTTCACCAATTGGTATCTGTTTCACGATCCGTTCACGTTCGTGATCTTCTGGGTGTATGTCACCTGCGCGGTCGCCAGCGTCAATCGCGCGCCGTTCGATCTGGCCGAGGCCGAGAGCGAGCTCGTCGCGGGCTTCCATACCGAATATTCGGGGCTCCGCTGGAGTTTCTTCTTCATGGCGGAATATGGCTCGATGTTTCTCGTCAGCGCCCTCGCCGCCATTCTGTTCCTCGGTGGCTGGAATGGCCCGATCCCGATCGCCAAGCTCGTGGGGCTGAGCGAGGGAACAGGCGACACGGCGCACTATCTCGTGCGGCTTCTCGGGCTCGCCAACCTGCTCGTCAAGGCCACGCTCGGCGTGCTCCTGATGATGTGGGTGCGCTGGACGCTGCCGCGGCTGCGGATCGATCAGGTAATGACGACGTGCCTCAAATACTGCACGCCGATCGCGGCCTTAATGTTCGCCGGCGCCATGCTCTGGCAGCTCGCGTTGCCGGGCGGCCTGGTGCCTGGGCTTTCGCGGCCGGCGGGTGAGGTTCGCGAGGGCTGGCTCGAGGGGCCTGGCGGCAGGGCGGTGCGGCCGGTGGCGGCTCCGGACAAGAACGTGGCGCAGGTGCAACCATGACGGGTCTCGCGCTTCTGGCGGCGATCAATTTCCACACGCTCCTGTTCCTGCTCTTCGCCGGACTTGCCTGCGGCTTCGCCATCGGCGTCGTGCTCGCCGACAACGTCGTGCGGATGGCGCTCTATCTCGTGCTCTCGCTCGGAGCCACTGCCGGGCTCTTCTTCCTGGCCGGCGCCGAGTTTCTCGGCGCGATGCAGCTCATGATCTACGTCGGCGGCACGCTCGTGCTGCTCGTCTTCGGCGTGATGCTCACCGCCCAGGCGCCCTTCGTGTCGATCAAGACGTCGACCGGCGACCGCGTGCTCGCCGGGATCGTCGCCGCGTCACTGCTCGCGCTGCTGCTGCAGGCGGCGTTTTCGGTGGATGCCTGGAGGCGGCCAGCCCTCGGCGAGGTCGCGCAGCCGTCCGCCACCCCGCTGGGCATGGCGCTGCTCGGCGCCCGCGTCGACGATCCGGCTGCCGGTGCGCCGGCGATCGCCGCGCGGAGTGGCTACCTCTTGCCATTCGAGATCGTCTCGGTGCACCTGCTCGTCGTCCTGGTCGGCGCCGCCTATCTCGCCCGCGCCAAGCGGCGGCGGACGCCCCGGGCGATCGAGGTCGCGGCGTCGGTCGTGGAGCCGCGGGTGGCTCGCGGCGCAGCCACGGGCTCTGCATCGGCGCTCGTCGGGGGAGGTTCGCGATGACGTTCGGCATCGAAGCATGTGTGGCGCCCGTTTTCGCGGCCGGCCTGCTCGGTGAGCCGGTCAGCGTCACCCACTACCTCGTCGTGGGCGCGATCCTGTTCACGGCCGGCATCGTCTGCATGGCCGTGAAGCGGAATGCCCTCGGCGTGCTGATGGGGATCGAACTGGTGCTCAATGGGGCGAACGTGAATTTCGTCGCCTTCGCCTCTCCCTACCTGCGTGGCGAGGGTGCCGTGTCGCTCGGCCTCGACGGCCAGGTGATCGCGCTCTTCGTCATCCTGCTCGCGGCTGCCGAAGCGGCGGTCGCGCTCGCCATCACGCTCAATTTCTACAACAACCACTCCACCGTCGACATCGACCGCGCCGACGACCTGAAGGGCTGATCGCCCGCAGGCCCGTCGCCGACGATCATTGCTCCACGATCATTTCCATGGACCTCGCCTCCCAACTCCCGTTTCTGCTCGGCCTGGCCTGGCTCGCGCCGCTCGCGTCGTTCGTGGCGATCCTGTTCTTCGGGCCGCGGATGGGGCACCACGGCAAGAATGCCGCCTGGGTGGCCACCGCGGCGATCGTGACGTCGCTGGTGCTCTCGCTGGCTGCCTTCGGTGCCTGGCTCGGGGCGCACCCGGTGAAGGCCGTGGGCCACGGCGCCCATGCCACGGACGCCGCGCATGGCGATGTCCACGGCGATGCGCATGCTGGCGATCACGGTGCCGGGCATGGCGGTGATCATGGCCATGCCGCCCACGTGCCGCAGGCCTATTCGGGCGATTGGTACACGCTGTATGAGGGAGGCAATCTCAAGCTCTCGATTGGCTGGTACATCGACGCCCTCACGGTGCTGATGTTCGTGGTCGTGACGTTCATCGCCACCTGCATCCACATCTATGCCTCCGGCTACATGCACGACGAACTGCACGATGTCACGGACCACGAGGTGCATCTCTCGGGCGGCGGCCACCTCCATCGGCCCGGCCGGTTCCCGCGGTTCTTTCAGGCGCTGTCGCTCTTCTGTTTTTCGATGCTCGGCATCGTCATCGCCGGCAATCTGGCGATGGTCTTCATCTTCTGGGAGCTCGTGGGCATCTGCTCGTGGTTTCTGATCGGCTTCTATTACGAGCGCACGAGCGCCTCGAATGCGGCCAACAAGGCGTTCATCGTCAATCGTGTGGGCGACTTCGGCATGCTGATCGGCCTGATGGCCCTGTGGGGCGCGCTCGGCACGCTCCACTTCGCCGACACGCCCGCGGCTGATGGGACCGGCGCCGCTCGCCCGGGGCTCTTCAGCCTGGTGCGGCCGGCGGCTGATGGGCACGCGATCAAGGTGCCCGATGGCATGGTGAAATTCGCCGCCGCCCGCGAGGTCGCCACGATTGCCGCGGGGAGCGCCGCGAAGCCGGCCGAGGCTGCGGCGGAGGTGGCTCGCAAGGTCGACGACTGGCGGAGCATGGGGTTTGGCAAGTGGCTGCTCTTCGTCGCCGGCGTCGGCATCTTCTGCGGCTGCGTCGGCAAGAGCGCCCAGTTTCCGCTTTTCGTCTGGCTCCCGGACGCGATGGAAGGGCCCACCCCCGTCTCGGCGCTCGTCCACTCGGCGACGATGGTGGCCGCCGGCGTCTACCTCGTGGGCCGTTTCTTCCCCGTGCTCACGCCCGACGTCCTGCTCGTGATCGCGTATGTCGGCGCGATCACGCTCTTCATCGCGGCGACGATCGCGCTGGTCGCCAACGACATCAAGCGGGTGCTCGCGTACTCCACCGTGAGCCAGCTCGGCTACATGATGCTCGCGCTCGGCGTGGGCGGCTGGTCGGCGGGGCTCTTCCATCTCGTGACCCACGCCTTCTTCAAGAGCCTGCTCTTCCTCTGCTCGGGCTCCGTGATCCACGCCTGCCATACCAACGACATGCGGAAGATGGGCGGTCTCGCCCGCGTGATGCCCTGGACGGCCGGCACGATGCTCGTCGGCTGCCTGGCGATCATCGGGGCGGGCATCCCATTCGTGATCGGGCTCTCCGGCTACTACTCGAAGGACGCCATCCTCGCCCAGGCGCTGTCGTTCGCGCGGGCGAATCCATCGCACTCGATCCTCTATCTCGCCGTGGCTGGTGGCGCGTTTCTGACGGCCTTCTACATGTTCCGGCTCTGGTTCATGACGTTCGCGGGCCAACCGCGGGATCATCACGTGGCCGATCACGCCCATGAGTCGCCCGCCGTGATGGTGGCGCCGCTCGTCGTGCTCTCCGTCTTGGCCGTCGTCGCCGGCTGGACGTTGCCCGGCGGCTTCGGCCTCGCGAATCTCCTCGAGCAGGCGCGGCCGGCCGGGACCGAGGCGACGACCACGGGCGGCTTCGTCTTCGGCAGCCTCACCTATCCCGCCGAGCATGAGAGCCACGAGGGCGCGATCCACGTCACGGCCACGCTGACCGCGTTCGCCACGGCGCTCGCCGGCGTGGTGCTCGCGGCCCTGATGTATCTCTGGCGGATCGTCTCGCCCTTCGTCGTGGCGGCGATGTTCAAGCCCGTCTACAGGTTCCTGGCAGGCCGGTGGTACTTCGACGAGCTCTATCACGCGATCTTCGTGGTGCCGGTGCTCGGGATCGCCAAGCTCGCCAGCGGGACCGACCGCGGCGTGATCGATCGGATCATCGACGGCCTTGCCTGGGGCACCCGGCAGATCGCCGGCATCGACGCCTGGATCGACCGCACGCTCGTCGACGGCCTCGTCAACGCCACCGCGACCGCCACCTGGAACGCGGGCCTCGAGCTCAAGAAGCTGCAGACGGGCCATCTGCGGCAATACGTGATGTTCATCGTCGTCGGCACCGTGGCCCTCTTCGTGCTGGCAAGCCTTCTCTTCCGGACGACCGTCGCGGGTTAAACAGAACAACCAGCTTCACAGAACAACCAGCTTCACAGAGCAACCAGGTTCACAGGACAACAAAGAGCGCCGTTTATGGATCCCACCGCTTCCCTGACGCAGCCCGCCCTCTGGCCCTTGTCGGCGATCGTTTTTCTGCCGGCCGTCGTTGCGGCGTTTTTGTCGCTGCCGATCGTCCCGAAGGCCCGCGAGGAATTCATTCGCTGGACCACCCTGCTGACCACGGCCGTGGTGTTCGTGCTGTCGCTGTGGATGGCGTGGCCGCAGCTCTTTGGGGCGACCGGCCCGGCGCAGTTTCGGCTCGGTGATCCGGGCATGCAGGCCGTCGTGAAGCTGCCCTGGATCAAGGCGTTTGGCATCGAATATCTCCTTGGCGTCGACGGCATCAGCATGCCGCTCGTCGTGCTGACGACGTTCCTCTCGATGCTGGCGGCCGCCGCGAGCTGGCCCATCACGAAGCACGTGAAGGCCTACCACGTGCTCTTCCTCCTGCTCGTGACCGGCATGCTCGGCGTCTTCGTGTCGCTCGACTTCTTCCTCTTCTACGTGTTTTGGGAAGTGATGCTCCTGCCGATGTATTTCCTGATCGGCATCTGGGGTGGTCCGCGGCGGGAGTATGCCGCCATCAAGTTCTTCCTCTACACGCTTCTGGGCAGCGTGCTGATGCTGCTGGCGATCCTCATGCTCTACTTCACGAGCGATCTGCGGCTACTCTCGGACGAGCAGCTGCTTGCCTCCCACGTGGTGAGCCCGGCGCTCGAGGGGGCCGCGCGGGCAGACGCGATCGCGGCGGTCAAGACAGCCAAGGAACCGGTGCACACGTTCAACCTGCTGGCCCTGGCCAAGCTCGGCCAGTTGCCGAATTCGCCGTTCGCGGCGGCCTCGCTCTGGGGCATGAGTCTCGAGAAGTGGGCCTTCCTGCTCCTGCTGATCGGGTTCGTGATCAAGGTGCCGGTCGTGCCCGTGCATACCTGGCTTCCCGATGCCCACGTCGAGGCGCCGACCCCCATCTCGATGATCCTTGCCGGCGTCCTGCTCAAGCTCGGCGGCTACGGCATCCTGCGGATCTGCTATCCCATCTGCCCCGGCGCCGGCCTGGCCTTCGCCTGGCTCGTCTGCGGGCTGGGCGTCGTGTCGATGGTCTACGGGGCCTTCGCGGCGCTCGCGCAGAAGGACTTCAAGCGGATGGTGGCCTACAGCTCGGTGAGCCACATGGGCTACGTGATGCTCGGCCTCGGCGTCTGGAGCGCGGTGGCCGGCCACGAGTATCGCTGGGACGCCTGGGCGCAGGGCGTCAACGGCGCCATGTTCCAGATGCTCGCCCACGGCATCAGTTCGGCGGGCATGTTTTTCATGGTGGGCGTGCTCTACGACCGCGTGCACCATCGCAACCTCGAGGAGTTTGGCGGCATCTTCAACCGCATGCCGGTCTACAGCGGTCTCGCCGTCGCGGTCTTCTTCGCGGGCCTCGGGCTGCCCGGGCTCTGCGGCTTCATCGGCGAAGTGCTCGTCACGCTCTCGAGCTGGAATTACAGCCGCGTGCTCGCCGTGATCTCGGCGTTCACCGTGATCCTCACGGCGGCCTACATCCTGTGGGCCATCCAGCGGGTCTACCTGGGGGCCGAATACAAGGGTCCGCACGGCGACCACCTGACGCCGATCACGCCGCGCGAGCTCGCGATCGCGACGCCGCTGGTCTTCTTCGCGATCCTCTTCGGCGTGGCGCCGCAGATCATCTTCAATTACATCACGCCGACGGTGAACCGGCAGGTCGAGACGCTGGCCGACTGGACCCGCGACGTGCACGACGCCGCCGCGCCGGCTCCGGCCGTGGCGAGCCACGGCGCCACCCTCCCGGCGCAGCGTTGACCGGCTGACGGGCGACCAGCAACCACCATCGGGGAAACAGACACGTGAATCTCGGGCCGCTGCTCACGAACCTGCTCAACGACACCGTGGCCGTGTCGCTGCCGCTTTTCCGCCCCGAGCTCGCGCTCGCCGCCACGATCGTGCTGCTTCTGCTCTGTCGGATGCTGCCGGTGCTGCGGCACCTCGACTCGGCCGTCGTGGCCCTCGGCGGCGTGGGCTTCGCGCTGTGGTATGCCTGGAGCGACCTGCGGGGCCTGCCCGTGGGCGACCTGGCCGCGGGGCGGCAGGAGCTCTTCACGGGCCTGCTCGTGTTTGATTCGCTCACCGCCTACGTGCGGTTCCTGCTGATGGGATTCCTCGTGCTCTACATCCTCTTCACGCGGGTGTCGGGTATTCCCGACCGCGAGGATGGGGCCGATTTTTACTCACTCGTGCTCGGTTCGACGCTCGGCATGTGCCTGATGGCCTCTGCCAATCATCTGCTCATGCTCTTCATGGCGGTGGAGATGGCGAGCGTGCCCTCCTATGCCCTGGCCGGACTGCTCAAGGGCCGCCAGGCGAGCTCCGAAGCCGCGATCAAGTATGCGGTCTACGGCGCGGGCGCCGCGGGCATCATGCTCTACGGCCTCAGTCTCCTCGCCGGCGTGCTCGGCACCTGCCATCTGCCGAGCATGGCCGTAGAACTGTCGCGTTTGGCCGGCGCGGGGGCGGCGAGCGGCACGGTGATGGTGCTCTCGCTCGGCGGCTTGATGGTCGCGGTCGGACTGGCGTTCAAACTCTCGGCGGTGCCCTTTCACTTCTGGTGCCCCGACGTTTTCGAGGGGGCGGCTGCCGAGGTGGGCGCGTTTCTCTCGGTGGCCAGCAAGGCGGCCGCGGTCGCGCTGTTGCTTCGCGTCGCCTTCGGGCTCGGCGTCGAGGAGTCGCGGCAGTTCATCGTCTATCTCATCGCCCTCATGGCCGCCGTCACGTGCACGCTCGGCAATCTGGCCGCCTACGGGCAGACCAACATCAAGCGGCTGCTCGCCTATTCCACGATCGCCCACGCGGGCTACCTGATGATGGGCGTGGCGGCCGCCGCGGCCATGGCAAAGGCCGACCCGGCCGGCTCCCGCGCCGCCGTGACGGCCGTCGCCTTCTATCTCGGCACGTATCTCTTCATGAACCTCGGGGCATTCGCGATCGTCGCGTTCCTCCGCAACACGCTGCGGAGCGAGGAGATCGCGTCGTATGCCGGTCTCGTGCGGAGCAGCCCCGGCATCGTCGTGGCGATGGCGGTGGTGCTCGTGAGCCTGATCGGCCTGCCGCCGCTCGCCGGCTTCATCTCGAAGTTTCTCATTTTCTCGTCGCTCGTGGAGGCGATCTCGAAGGGCATCGAGCGGCCGCTCCTGCTGGTGCTGCTCGTCGTCGGCGGCCTCAACACCGTCATCAGCCTCTTCTACTACCTCCGCGTGCTGAAGGTGATGACGTTCGATCCGCCCCCGGCCGAGCGTGCTGCTCCGGCGTTTCCGCTCGTGTCGCTGCCCGGCGCCGTGGTGACGGCGCTCGTGGTGCCGGTCGTGGTGTTCGGCCTGTTCTGGTCGGGGCTCTACGCCTGTGCCCAGCTTGCCGGCGCGTTTGCCTCCTGATGCCGCCATCCAAACCATGCCGCTCATGACCACCACCAACCCGCTCGTCCGGCTCCTCTCGACGCTCGATTCGTCGTTGGCCATGTATGTGGCCGACGCGGGCATCTGGTCGTATCCCGGCGACGAGGAGATCAAGCTCGCGATCGCCGATTTCGTCGGTGACCAGCGGAGCATCATGGAGCGGGCTGGCACGATCCTCGAGGAGAGCGGGGAGGCGACACCTCGGCATGCCTATCCGATCCAGTTCACTGCCACGCACGACCTCGACCTCAAGTCGCTCGTGCCGCGGATCATCGGCGGCGCCCGCCGGCAGGTCGGCGAGCTCGATGCGGTCATCGCGGCCGGTGGTGATCCTGTCGCGATCGACCTCGTCCGCGAGGCGAGGAGCACGACGCACCGCCACGCCGACATCCTGGCACAGTTGGGCTCCCGGCCGCAGGCCGCTGCCTCTTGATGGAATTCTTCGACAGCCATTGCCATCTCGACCCGATGCGCTACGGCGGTGATCTGGCCGACGTGCTCGCCCGGGCCCGGGCCGCTGGCGTGACGGGCATGACCGTGATCGGCACCCGCGCCGCCGACAGCGAGGCCGCCGCCGAACTGGCCGCCCGCGAGGCCGGGATCGCCAGCGCCGCCGGCATCCATCCCAACGACGTCGCGGAGATCGAGGACGACGAATGGGATCGCGTGACGCGGCTGCTCACCTCGGGCCGGGCCGCCGCCGTCGGAGAGACCGGCCTCGACTGGTATCGCGACGCGGCACCGCGCGAGCTGCAGCGAGACTACTTCGATCGCCACATCCGGCTCGCGCAGCAGCTCGGCCTGCCGCTCGTCGTGCACACCCGCGACAGCATCCGCGACACGCTCGACACGCTGCGCGAAGCGCTCGCGCGCGGCCCGTTGACCGCCATTCTCCACTCGTTCACCGGCACGGCGGCCGAGGCGGCCGAGGCGGTCGAGCTGGGCTGCCATCTCGGCTTCGCGGGCATGGTGACCTTCCGCTCCGCCCCCGATCTCCGCGGCGTCGCCGCGACTGTCCCGCTCGACCGGCTGCTCATCGAGACCGACAGCCCGTTCCTCTCGCCCGAACCCCTCCGCGGCCGTCGCAACGAACCGGCGCATGTGGTCCACACGGCCCGCTGCCTGGCGATCGCACGAAACGAGCCGCTGGAGACGCTTGCCGCCGCCACGGCCGACAATGCCCGGCGGCTCTTTTTTGGCCACTCGTTTTTTCCCTGAGGAGAATCCCCGATGGTTCGCACGCCCAGCACCATGCTGCCCCTCGGCACGACGGCCCCGGACTTCAGCCTTCTCAACGTGGATGGCCGCACGGTGTCGCTCGCCGACGCGGCCGGGCCGAAGGGCACGGTCGTGATGTTCATCTGCAACCACTGCCCGTTCGTGAAGCACGTCGCCGACCAATTGGCCGCGCTCGGCCGCGACGTGATGCCGCTGGGCATCGGCATCGTCGCGATCAGCTCCAACGACGTCTCCATGCACCCGGCCGACTCGCCGGAGCAGATGGTGCACGAGGCGGAGGACCGCGGCTACCCGTTTCCCTACCTCTACGACGAATCGCAGGAGGTGGCGAAGGACTACCACGCCGCCTGCACGCCCGACTTCTTCCTCTTCGACGCCTCCCGGAAGCTCGTCTACCGGGGTCAACTCGATGCGAGCCGGCCCGGCAACGAGATCCCGGTGACGGGGGCCGACCTGCGCGCGGCGATCGACGCCGTGCTCGCCGGCAGGCCCGTGGCCGCCGAGCAGCGGCCGAGCCTCGGCTGCAACATCAAGTGGAAGCCGGGCAACGAGCCCGCCTATTTTTCTGCATAGCGCGTGGATCACGCTTGGATCGCTCGGTAGGCCTCAACACGCCCAAGCTGGCTTCGGGTGACCAGTACCCCCCTCTCCGGACGCTCGCTACGGGCATCCATGCCCTCCGCTCGCTCGATGCTGACTGCGCTCTCGGCATCCTGCCTTCGCTTGTCAGCAACGCCGGCGAGCGGGGTACTGGTCACCCGAAGCCTCCCGTTCTGGTAGGACAGGCCTCCGTGCCTGCTCCAGACAGGCTTCAGCCTGTCCTGCGTGCTGAACAATCGAGCTCAGCAGTTTCGGCGGAGACGGTCGGTGGGCACGCGCAGAAGAAGGGAGTCGTTGAGGACGCAAGACTCCTGATCAAAACCCACGAGACTGAAACTCTCAACACGACCGGATTCGAGCATGCCTCCCTTGGCTCCGAATGCGGGTGGTTGGTACTCGACCCGGTCTGAGAGCCAGGGCATGACAGGCTGAAGGCTCCTGGGTAACAGTCTGAAGCCTTTCCCACCAGGCGGGCGATTACCGGCGCGGGGCGTCGCCGGGCTTTTGGCCGTTGCTTTGCGGGCCGCCGAGCGAGCCGCGGCCGGCGAGCTTGCCGAGGCCCTGCGTGTCGCCCGGCTCGAGCCGCGAAGCACGGAGGTTTTCCCGCTGGATGGCCTCGTAGACCTCCTGGCGGTGCACCGGGATCTCGGCCGGAGCGT
>Ga0315901_10000379_pt1 | contig 66374 bp, 47 predicted proteins | sample LakEriMetagenome_10_FD_203761 | JGI IMG/M metagenome (GOLD analysis project Ga0315901, IMG submission 203761) | Freshwater fungal communities from buoy surface, Lake Erie, Ohio, United States - Buoy 2 MA116 | ecosystem: Environmental > Aquatic > Freshwater > Lake | place: USA: Lake Erie, Ohio... | reverse complement strand
ATTTCATATTTTGGTTCTATTGACACAGACGACTATAATATTTTAAGTGGTGCTGGTTGGACCGCAGAAACTAATGTTTTCAACGTACCATCAGTTTCATTAGATGATACAAACTTATCATCTTCACTTAATGATCCTTGGTATTATGCATTGTTTACAAACAACGGTAATACAAATTATTCAGGGTTTTCGTTCTATACGTTTGTTTCAGGACTTACGGCATATTACCCAACACCTACACCTACACCAGGAGCTTCGTCTTCGCCAACACCAACACCGTCATTTATAAATCCGTGTATTACTCCTTCACCATTCATTTCACCAACTCCTACACCTACACCTGTTAATATAGATTGTTATACGGGTACTGTTGTTGGTAAAATTTATTATTATACAGGAACATCATACGTGGATTATGATAACGTAGTTGTTGCAACATTAAGATCAAGAGGTATTTCAACATACACAACAGACAACAACCCAGCATATTCTGTAACGGCAACAACAGACGCTAGTTTAGATATGACAGGTCAATATGCTGGTGTTCTTAAAAATCCTTACTTGACTTTTGGTGTGAATTGTATTGATAAGTTTGGACAAAACTTCTTCTTTGAAACATCTTTAACTCAAAATGACCCTGAATACATTTCTAAAGTATTTGGTATTACCAATTTCCAAAAACCAAGAATTGAAGTTCCTCTATTCAATGAGGAAGTTTTCCAATCATGGTTAAATTATTCATGGAGAAAAGGATATGTTAGAGGTCTTAACCCTAACTTTATTGAATTAGATTCTGCACAAAGTGGTGATCCTAACTCAATTGGTTGGTATTTGGATAGATATCAAACACCTAACTCTCCTTGGGTTGTTTCTGAATTAAGAGGTAATAAAGTTTATGACTTATTTAGATTCTATACTATTTCTGATGGTGATGCCGCAAATACTTTAATAAAAGTTTCAATTGTCAATCAAACATACTCAAACTTAACTTTTGATGTGTTAATTCGTGATTATTTTGATACTGATGCGAATCCTGTGGTTATTGAGAAATTTACTAATTGTACAATGGATCCAGGACAAAATAACTTCATTGCCAACAAAATTGGTACACTTGATGGAGAATACATATTGAATTCTAAATACGTTATGGTTGAGATGAATGAGGACGCACCAATTGATGCTCTACCTTGCGGATTCAACGGATTCAACTTTAGAAATTATGCAGGTGCTAACTCACCATTCCCTATCATTAAAGGAAAATATGACTTCCCTGGTGAAGTAATCTACGATCCACCATTTGGTCTATCTTCAGGAAACAACGACGCTTTAGTTAGTTCAGGAGATAATGTTAGAAGAACTTATTTAGGTATATCTAATAGTTTAGGTTGGGACCCTGCTTACTTCGAATATGTTGGTAAGAGAAACCCAATCAATTCTTGTGATATCGATGGTTTACCATTCAATTACAGATCAGCTGGTTTCCACATGGACGTAAATGCTAGTGGTATCACAATTGGACCTGAGTTCTCAACAAGTGGTGACCCAAGATTTATCTGTGGTAATTCACCATTCATTACAGAACCTGAACTTCCAACAAACGCATACTACAGATTGTTCGCACGTAAGTTTACATTCTTAGTACAAGGCGGATTTGACGGATGGGATATCTACAGAGAATACAGAACTAATACGGACCAATTCCAAATTGGTAGAGCCGGATTCTTAAGAGGGGCTTGTCCTTCAACTAGATACCCTAACGCAACAGGATGGGGAGCATTCAAAGAGATATCTCTTGGTGATGGTACTCAAAACTTTGCAAATACTGACTATTACGCTTACTTGTTAGGTCAACAAACATTCTCTAACCCTGAAGCGGTTAACATTAACGTGTTTGTTACACCAGGTATTGACTATGTAAATAACAGTAATCTTGTTGAAGCGGCGGTTGAGATGATTGAGTTCAACAGAGCAGATTCATTATACATCTGTACAACCCCTGACTATGACCTTTATAGTCCTACAACTACAGGTCTTGATTTATTTATCTACCCAACTGAAGCGGTTGATAACTTAGATAATACAGGAATTGACTCTAACTACACAGCCACTTACTATCCGTGGGTATTAACAAGAGATAGTGTAAATAACACACAAATCTACATCCCACCGACAGCTGAGGTAACAAGAAACTTAGCATTGACAGATAATATAGCATTCCCTTGGTTTGCGGCGGCAGGTTATACTCGTGGTATTGTTAACTGTGTTAAGGCTCGTAAGAAGTTGACACAAGAAGATAGAGACATCCTTTACGTAGGTAGAATTAACCCAATCGCAACCTTCTCTGACGTAGGTACAGTAATTTGGGGTAACAAAACTTTACAAGTAAGAGAATCGGCTCTTGACAGAATCAACGTTAGAAGATTGTTGTTACAAGCTCGTAAGTTGATTTCAGCAGTATCTGTAAGATTGTTATTTGAACAAAACGACGCACAAGTAAGACAAGACTTCTTAAATGCGGTTAATCCAATCTTAGATGCGATTAGAAGAGACCGTGGTTTATATGACTTCCGTGTTACGGTTTCTTCAGATCCTGAAGATTTAGATAGAAACCAAATGACTGGTAAGATCTATATTAAACCTACAAGATCTCTTGAATTCATCGACATTACATTCTACATCACTCCAACAGGAGCTTCGTTTGAGAATATATAATGTGGTTAATAAAAATAAGAAGGGGGACAATAGTTCCCCTTTTTTTATTTTAGTTGATATTTATTGTTATGAATTATAAAAAAGTTGTTAAAGAAATTATTTCAGAGATTATTCACGATCAAATGAAACCAACAATGAAGTACTATGCTTTTGATTGGGATGATAATTTAATGTACATGCCAACTAAAATATATCTTAAAGATGAGGATGGTAAAACGGTTGGTATGTCCACTGAAGACTTTGCCGAATATAGAACTGAAATTGGTAAAGAACCTTTTGAGTATGAAGGACACACGATAGTTGGATTTGATGAAGATGCATTTATGGATTTCAGGGTGCCGGGGGACAGTGCATTTATAAAGGACGCTATGAGGGCTGAAACGGGTCCTGCATGGAGTGATTTTGTAGAGGCTGTAAATAACGGGTCGGTTTTTGCAATCATTACAGCAAGAGGTCATATCCCCTCGGTTCTTAAAAATGCAATTTACAATTTAATTAAGAAAAACAAACACGGGTTAAGTGAAAAAGAACTTGTTAAAAATCTAAAAAAATATAGAGATTTAGCGGATGAGGATGAATTATCGGATGATGAATTAGTTAGAGCTTACTTAGACATGAACAAGTATCATCCTGTTAGTTTTGGTGAAGGTTCTGCTGCAAATCCTGAAGCTCTTAAAGTAAACGCAATGAGAGAGTTTATGTCGTATGTTCAAGACTTATCAAGAAAATTACAAGAAAAGGCCTTTATGAAAAATAAAATAAGTAATTACTTTATACCTTATATTGGTTTTTCAGATGACGATTTAAGAAACGTCCAAGCAATGAAGAAACATTTTGATGATGAATCTGGATTAGATATTTATCATACAGGAGGAGGAAAAAAAACTAAATTTGAATAATAACTGGAACTAGTTAAGATATAATGTGAAAAAAATTTGAAGTAAATAGAAAATTTTTCAAAACACACTATTTATAATAAAAATAAAACAAAACAAAAAAAATAAGATATGGCTGATTTGTTAATGAAAATGCCGATCCCTTACGAACCGAAAAGGGAGAACCGATGGGTTTTAAGATTTCCTTCATCACTTGGTCTGAACGAGTGGTATGTATCAACTACATCTAGACCAAAATTAACTATAAAATCGGTACCCATTGATTTCTTAAACACCAAAACATATGTTGCGGGTATATTTGAATGGCAAGAATTACCGGTGAGTTTCCTTGATCCAATTGGTCCTTCGGCATCTCAAGCTGTTATGGAATGGATTCGTTTATGTGCGGAATCAGTAACAGGACGTATGGGTTATGCTGCGGGTTACAAAAAAAATGTTGACCTTGAAATGTTAGACCCAACAGGTGTTGTTGTTGAAAAATGGATTTTAGAAGGTACATTTCTTTTAGGGTATGATGGGGGTCAATTGCAATATTCTTCAGATGGTATCGCTAAAATATCATGTACCATGAGAATGGACCGTTGTATATTAGTATATTAAAAAAAATATAATTTACAGGAAAGACCGTATACTTTACTAGTTACGGTCTTTTTTTATTTTTAAAAGAAAAGAAATTTATATATGGAAAATGATAGTTATAAAGCAGGACAAATGGGGTTTAACTTACCTCACGATATAATTGAATTACCTTCACAAGGTTTATATTATAAATCAAAAAGGAAAAGTGTAAAGATTGGTTATTTAACAGCGTCAGATGAAAATATATTATCAAATTTTGATATATCTAAAAACATTACTGATGGGATAATTTTACCTGTCTTACGTAATAAACTTTATGAGAAAGATTTACGACCTGAGGAATTATTAGATGGTGATGTTGAGGCGATTCTTTTGTTCTTACGAAACACGGCATTTGGACCCGAATACAAAGTTAGTGTTACGGATCCAAAAACCGGTGATTTATTTACCGCATCAATTTTGTTAGATGAATTAAACTATAAAAAAACTGAACATACACCTGATGAAAACGGGTTGTTTAATATAGAACTCCCAATTAGTAAAACAAAAGTAGCACTCAAAATATTAAACTTGTCAGAAAGAATAGAAATTGATAAAATTTTGAAATCTTATCCTAACGAAAGAGTTTCACCATCTGTAACTACAAAACTAATTAAACAAATTCATTCAATCGAAGGTGATGTAGATAAAAACAAAATTGCGGTTTTTGTTGAATCCATGCCGATTGGAGATTCAAAATTTATTAGAAGGTTCATTTTTGATAATGAACCAAGATTAGACCTTAGAAAAGAAGTTATAGCCCCGTCTGGAGAAAAAGTAATGGTCGACATTACTTTTGGGGTGGAATTTTTTCGGCCTTTCCTTTCAGTATAAGTCATTCTTATTAGATGAATTTTATTATTTTTCAAAAATTTTCAGAACTCAATATTCTGAGTTCATGTCAATGCCAACTTACGTTAGAAAATATTTAATCAATAAACATGTTGGTGAAATTCAAAATCAATAATCAAATATTTATCATAAAGTAAAAATATAATGGGAGGTGGAACTACAGGCGGTAATGAAGGAGGTGGTAACTCACCAAAATCTGAAGACCAAGTAATTAAAGAATGGCTTGCGAAACAAGGCAAGGAAATGGGTTTGGATGCTGCCCAAGGTAATTACAAGCAAGAATACGTACAACAAATAGGATATAACCCCAAACAAGTTAAAGAAACAATAGACGGGGTAGTGAAAGCGACAGCTCAAGGTCTTGCCGATCAATCAGTTTTTACCACTTTAGATGAACAAGCAACAAGTGTAAGTAATAGTTTTGGTATTGCTAAAGGTAGAATGGAAGAGTTTAGGCAAGTAATTGCGGATGCTTCACCAACTCTTGTTAAATTAGGTATTGATCAGACTGAAGCCGCGGCGAATTATACAAAAATTGCGGACGCAATGGGAGGTGCTGTAAGTATGGGTACTGAAGCTATTGTTGAAATGTCTGCAGCAGCAAAAATTTCAGGAACTGATGCTGGCGCATTAGCTGCAAAATTTAGAGAAGTAGGTGTTTCTGTTTACGATGCTGGAGATCAAATGAAGGAAGTTGCTAATTATGCGAGAAACGTGGGTGTTTCAGTATCCGCAGTATCGTCAGGAGTATTATCCAACTTGAACAAATTGAACACAATGAACTTCCAAGGAGGAGTTGAGGGACTTACTAGAATGGCGGCTCAAGCGGCAAGATTAGGGGTAGACATGGGTAAAGTTTTACAAACCGCAGATTCGTTAATGGACCCTGATAAGGCAATCGACATGGCAGCAAGTTTACAAAGACTTGGAGTTACCTCAAGTGCACTTCTTGATCCATTACGTGCAATGGATATGGCTCAAAACGATCCCGAAGCTTTACAAAATGAAATGTTAAACATTTCAAAAGAATTTACCAAGTTCAATGAACAATCCGGTAAATTTGAAATTATGCCAGGTGCTAAAAGAAGATTGAAAGAAGTTGCGGGAGCGTTAGGAATGAGTGCCGATGAATTAGCTAAAATGTCAATTCAATCAGCTGAGTTTGACAAAAAACTCTCTCAGTTAAAATTACCAAGTTTCGCTGAAGGTGATGAAGAAACAAAACAGTTAATTGCGGGTATGGCTCAGATGAAAGGAGGAGTTGCGACTGTAAATGTGAAAGACGAAAAAACTGGTGAAGTTTTACTAAAACAAGTAGATCAACTAACACCTGAAGACATTCAAAAACTTAAGGAGTCTCAAACAGAGCAAGCAAAATCAGTTGAAGAATTAGCCTACGATCAATTAACTCAGTTACAACAAATAAATTCTGGAATAAACGGAGTAAAGGCTGCAGCAGCTTTTGGTACTGCAACCGCTGAACCTATTGAAAAATTAGTTGGAACTTTAAGTGGGGTTTCAGGCCAAATTTCAAAAGATTATGGGTCTAGAGCGGAAACAAAAGATTTTAGAAAAGGTGCTGAAAGCATTGGTCAACCAATTGAAGATGTGATTACTGCCGCAATCAGAGGTGATGAGGCTGGTCAAAAAAAGGCAGTAGAAGAATTATTTGCAAATTTAAAGACACAAGAACAGAATTTTGTTACAAATCAAACAAAATATATCCAAGAGACATTTGCAAATGTGTCTAATGTCATTAAACAAAATTATTCAAAACCCGTAGAAACTAAAACAACTGCAGATATAAATGTTAATATGAGTATTACAGGAGATGCAAATGTTAAAGATATGGATTTGAATGCTGTACAAGATAAAATAGTTAAGTTTTTAACACAAAGTGCTGAAGGTAAAGCATTACTAAAAGAAGCTGTTGAAAATAAAAACGCACCACAAACCGCACAAGGAACTAAAACCCCATGATTTTATTTATAAAAAACCACACTAACTCTATTTATAAAATAAAAAAGTATGGCTGAGAGTTTTTTATCTTTTGGAAATTCAGAAACATTTAGAAAACAACTATTAGTTAGAAACCTAACACCATATAGTGTGCCAGGTAGTTATACATCACCTGGAAATCCAATCAATTATGAAACCAATCTAACGGTGACTAATGTTATTGATTCACCTAACAATTATGTTTCTACAAATTTATTTGCCAAAGATCTCTATCCTTTAAACGAATATGGCCCTGATGGAGGATTCGGATCACCAATTGATGTAAATTTTACTCCATCAACAAATAACCCCGAAGGTACTAACCAAGGACCATACTACCCAAAAAATGGAACTGACTTAGATATTATAAATGAATTTTTCATTGAGTCAGCATACGTTACAAATAAATGGGGACCTTCAGGAGGATATAAAGACTTAGTTATAATTACAGATATACAAAATGGAGGAAACATATATCAACCATATTGGGATCCGTCATACTATAGTTACTCATCATACCCAACGTTTAATGTTATATTTCAAGACGACCCTGTTGGATCTAATGGACCACTATCTTCAGATACATTCTTAGCTAAAATTGGAGCTAGTCAATTAAAATTTGCATTTGATGAGAGAGTTGCTCAAGAAATACAACAAGCAACTATTGGAGCTATAAATTTGGATACGATTAGTGACCCTTTTTCTGCAAGTTTATTAGCAACAGGACAACAACCATTTTTTATTAGAAATTGGAAAATTACTGTCCCTGAAAATCCTGTACTGGCAACTGTATCTTTGGCTAACAGACTTACAGGAACTTATTTTCCCGTATCGTTTATACCTGGTGATTATTTTGATGATGATAACCCAATTAACAAACCACAAACAGAAGCGGCATTAGGTGTTGCAAATAGTTTAACAGGTGGATTATTAGCCCCTATATTAAATAAGTACAGGAGTCCTTCTGAAGTTTTTGTTGCTAATACGGGTAATGGTCAAAGATCTGCACTTTTTTCTGCATTAGATTATAATTTATACAGACCGGCATATAACAGAGGTTTAATTGGTGGTTTAATTGCAAATGCTTCCGCCGCAGTTAACAGGTTGTTTGATCAAGATAAAGCTCAATCGTCAGGATATTATGTGGGAAATGAAAATGCGGAACCTTCACAAATAGATGGTCCTGCAAACCAATTACCGGTAAACCAATTTGGGGTACAACAACAAAGTATTGTTTATGGACCTCAAGAATTAGGTATTTTATATGAAGGTAATGAAAATCAACTTAATTTTGGTTTAAAAGGTAAATCTTATACTGATGGTGGTGGTACCTCAGGGCAATTAGTTTGGACATCACCCAAATACAAAGGAAATGCCGGATTCCGAGCGACTGTTGGTGGAGGTGCAGGTAGTTTAGATGATGAATTTAATCAGATATCGGCGGATTATTTAAGATATCAATCAACTGATATACCATTCAGACCTGGATCAATCTTGGATGAAACACAAAGAATTATAAATTCTGCGGACCAAGTACAAGGAGAAACTAGATTGAAACATGTTGGTACAGCAATGAACCAAGTATCTAAAGTATTTAATGATGGTTATAAAGAACTTACAAAAGGTTCTAGAGTGTTATCATACGTAAATCAAGCGGATGGTACACAAGCAGGATTAGAGTATTGTAGGGTGTTCCAAAAAGACACACCATATTACACTTATGCTGACCTACAAAAAGTTGACGGTATTACAACTTCAGGTAGAAGATTTGATTATTCAATACTTGACAATACATATAATTTGAATATTGCACCATTGAAAAATCCAGGATCAACAAATATAGTTGATGGTAAAGTTAAAAAATATATGTTATCTATTGAAAACTTAGCTTGGAGAACATCAGACAGACCGGGTTATACTTATGATGACCTTCCTGTTTGTGAAAGAGGTCCTAACGGTGGTAGAATAATGTGGTTTCCACCATATAATTTAAAGTTTAGTGATGATGCTAAACCCGACTTCAATGGGACATCATTCTTGGGTAGACCCGAACCAATATATACTTACAAAAACACGTCAAGAACTGGATCACTACAATTTTCAATAATTGTGGATCACCCATCAATGATGAATACAATTATTGAAAAACAAATGCAAGGAGCGGACCGAGAAAGAGTTCAAAGTATAGTTGATTCCTTTTACGCCGGATGTACTAAATATGACTTATATGAATTAGCAATTAAGTTCAATACAATACCGACTAAAGATTTATATACTTACCAACAAATATTAAACAACCCAAGATTAACATCTGAAGAGCAAGTTGAGGTATTTCAAAGTATACCTGTTGAACAGACTAGTACTACTGAAGGTAGTGCTTCAGGGGGGGACCAAAACGCTAACACAACTGCTGCTGGTACAGAAGAACAACAAAATCCTGAATTTGTCGAAACAGATTTAAGTAACTACATCGGCTACGGTTTTTATTTTGAAAATGATGTACCTGGAGGTCCTAATGGAACAAAACCTGGTGAAGATAAAACAAAAGGAGTTTCAGCCTATAATTATAGTTACTACTATAATCAATATATTGGTTTATTACCAACATATGAATCTAAAGCACCCGCCAAAGTTTATGTTGGTACTGAGGAATTTTTAGCGGCGGGTATACCAAATTTCTTTTCAAGCGTTATAGAGGGAAACTTTAACCTAATTCAAAATGAATTGGTAAAACAAAAGATTGATGAGATACTTGTTAAAAAGAAAGGAAAAATCGAAATAGAACTTGTAGGTTCTGCGTCAGCACCACAAACAGTATCATATAATAAATTATTATCTGAAAGAAGAAACTTCTCAGTTCAAAAATGGTTTTTAGATCAAAAGTTAAGTGACGGAAAAACAATCAGACAATACCAAGAACAAGGTAGCTTCAAAGTTATTTTAAGTCCAAACGGAGAACAATTAGTAATACCGAAAACAAAAGAAATTGCCTCGGCAACAACAGAAACAACTGATATAAGTGTCACAAATGCACAAGGCGGTAATGTATTAAGTGCAAGTGTTGATTGTACTAAAAATATAACACAAGCTCCTGTAACCAATCCTGCGTCAGGAGATAGCCCTGATTCAAACCCGGCTCAATGGTATAGTATACCTGCGATGGCATGTAGAAGAGTTGCAATTCAAAGGATCAAAGCTGAAATCCCCAAAGAACCTACAACAACTACAACAACAACACAACCACAAACACCAGACCCAAATAGGAACGTTAACGTTTTAACGGGTACTACACAAAGTATTAAACCTGAAGCTAAACTCACAGTTGAACAAAAAATTAAAGAAGGAATATCGAAGAAAATTTTAAGAAATCTTTTTACTGAATGTGATTATTTCCAAGTGATTAAGGAAACAGACCCTATGGTTTATGAGACAATTAAAGATAAAATTAAGTTTTTTTCCCCTGCGTTTCACTCAATGACACCCGAAGGATTAAATGCAAGACTTACATTCCTTAATCAATGTACTAGACCTGGACAGTCGATACCTGTTATTGGACCGGACGGAAGACCAAAATATAATGACGCCCTCAATACCGCTTTTGGTGCACCACCAATTTTAGTTTTAAGAATTGGTGACTTTTACCATACTAAAATAGTACCCACATCAATAAGTTTTAACTATGACCAAGTTCCCCTTGATATAAATCCTGAAGGAATTGGGGTACAACCAATGATAGCAAATATAAATATTGGTTTCAATATCATTGGAGGTATGGGGCTTAAAGAACCAGTACAAGAATTACAAAATGCTTTGTCATTTAATTTTTATGCTAACACTGAAATTTATGATGAAAGAGCTACCGCAACGGAAGACACAAGTGAGTTAGATAAATATGTTGTTGAAAAAATTACTGGAGGATTACCTCCTGTTACTTCAGAACAGGCGGCACAAGTAAACAATGTACAACCTAAAAAGGGTGGGTCTACTATTGGAGTAATTGCAAACACAACAGAAATGGATTACGCACCGTTGTTTACAACTCTACAAGAATCAATGCAAGGTTACTTTAAAACATATTTTGATTCCTTAAGTAAGATAAATACAGATTATAATTATGGAATTCTTCAGTTAACTCTTAAAGATAGAAACTATACAAAAGGATTAGTTTCTGAATATACTGATGAAAAAGTTGAAACTACTTTGTTTGGTAAATCTAATACTTATCAAGATTATGTTGAGAATTTAATCAAAAAGGTTAAAAAAGACATAGAACAAAATGATGACCCAATAATGTTTTTCTTAAAAACACCAAGTGGTTTGATAACTAATAAAATTAAAAGGGAATTAGAAGATAAGTTACAATCAATCGCCAACGAAAGACAAGGCGCAATTTTAGATGTCATAAATAATAATACAACAAACATTACTAAATCAATTACTGATTTGAATTTTATATTCAGACAGTTAGATGTTGTATCATCTAAATTAGACGGTGAATTGGGGTCTAATAATGAGCCAGTACTTTATGATTTAAGTGGAGATACTTTCTTTGGTGCCGCTACATCTGAAGGTACTATTGGTAATTTATACACTAAAAGAATACCTGAAGTAATAAAGAAGTTTGAGGACTTATTAGTTCAAAATAAAATTGTTACTGACATATTCCAAAAAAATACATCAACAATAGATAATGGTTCAGGATGTGAATTTTTAGTTAATAATCAAAATTATTTTACAACATGTCCTTATAACCGTTTTTATATTGCCATGTCTCCTCTATTTACTAAATCAAATTTATTGACACAATTAAAGAACGATCTTACTAGTGGTCCTGAAATAAAAACAAATCAAAATGCGATCAACGCAGTGAATACTGTATGTGATCAATTGGCGAAAGATTATACTGTACTACAAGATTATTGGAAAAATATTTTTGAAACCTTACCAACACCAAGTAATAGTGGAAAACAAATTTACACCGAATGTACTACATTTAAGATACCTGATAATCAAGTAAAAAAATGTAACTATGTTACACCTGCAGTAGGAGATTTAAACCAAAAAAATAAAAGAATTAAAGATCTTTATTCAAATCAAAACCTGAATGATAAAAAAGACACCTTTAATGGAAAAGTAACTTTTAATTAAAAATGGCATTACAATATTGGAACAGATATACTGATTTTTTAATCAATGGACAACAAGATGTCGTACCATACGTAGTTTTACAATCAAAAAGTTCTGACAAAAACTATATCTACAAAGTCAGTCAATCAAGGTTGGATAAAATATCTCAACAATATTATAACACACCTTACTTTGGTTGGTTGATAATGGCCGCAAATCCACAATATTCAGGTAATGAATATGATATACCTGATGGTGCTGTATTGACAATTCCATTTCCGTTAGTAGCTTCTCTACAAGACTATAAAAACTCATTAGATAACTACTTCTTCTATTATGGCAGATAACGGGGAAAACATACTTGTAGAATTTGATTATGATAACATTACACTTATAGACCCAAACAAATTAGTAGATCAAGAAGGTAATGTTAAAGATCGTTTGGTAAAACAAGAGGATCTTGTTATGTACGCTAATTTAGAATGTAACGTACTTCCAAGAACTAAACTGGCGGTAGGAACCGCAATGAACGACTCCCAAAGAACAATATCTGTTGGAAAAATAAATTTCCTAAATCCAGGTAATAAAACCTTTTTAGATACAGGATGGTCTGATGAGTTGACAGGAAAGTATACCGTTCAAGGTAAAGGTGTAAATCAACAGAGACAAACTGCGGTAAAAAATCCGAATAAGTCAGACGATTTTTATATTACACAAAATTTAAATTCTAATGGTACTCCAGGTGCGGTTGATAATGGTTTTTTAGGTATAAAATCAATTAGTGTTAATGTTGGTACAGATTTCTTACCTGTAATCGACATTGAAATGGAAGATATTAAGGGAAGAGGTTTGTTTGAAGGTGGAAATAATTCACCGTACGCAGCATTCTTCCAACTACCCTACCCTCAATTCACATTAACCTTAAAAGGTTTTTACGGAAAGGCTGTAAAGTTCCCAATAATGTTACAATCTTTCACGTCTAAGTTTAATAGTACTACTCACAACTATGAGATATCTTTAAAATTTTATGGTTATAAATATACATTGTTATCTTATGTGAATTTTGGGGCTTTAATGGCGGTTCCACATATGTATAACAATGTTGTAAATCAAAATACACTAACCGCTGTTCAAGGTACTAATACAAATCAAACATCTCTACAAACACCATCAATAGTAAGTAGAGGGTATCAAAAAATGAAAGAGATTTATTCCGACTATAAATCTAAAGGACTTATTCCGGATAACTTTCCTGAAATAACATTAAATCAGTTAAACTATAGATTACAAACATTTATTGATAAAGTATTAGAAGATTTTTCTAAAGAAAATTTAGGTGTATTGACCGAAATGACCAACTACACAAATACTCTTACCGCATATCAACAAGCGGTATTTGTTTATTTGAGTTCATGGTACAATACTTATATGGACGTAAAAAATCCTGTAGTTTTAAAAAATGGAACAAATGTTTATAGATTCCAAAAAAAATACGACGCACAAAAAAGAGAAACCGCTTTAACAGAATTAGATGGAATCCTTAAAGATTACAATACAAAATTGAACGAAAATAGTGTTTTAGGTGCTAATGGTAGCTATACCATAGGAACAAAAACGGTACAACCAAAAATACCATTCAAAATTGACTTGGCAACTTTTGTTAAACAAATACCAACCGAAAATGATATTGATTTAGAAAAAACTTTTAGAGCACAAGAAACCGCTCCGAAAGGAACTCTTTCACCTACAAATACAGCACCAACCGGATTCACGCAAACTGATTTGGCATATAATACATTTAGAACAAATTTTACTAGAGAATTTAACGACCTAAAAGGGAATTATTATTTTTTTGAGGGTGAAAAATCATATATGAGTATAGTAGAAACGATGGCTAAAGAAGCAGCAAGAATCCGAACTCAAGTTGAACAACAAATTACAGAAAGTTTAGCCTTAAAATTTAATTCAAAAGGGGAAGACGGTTTAGGGTTTACTCCCTCAGTCAGAAATATCTTAGCGGTATTTTATTGTCAAGGTGAAGCTTTTTTGCGGTTGATGGATGAAGTACATAAAAAAGCTTGGGAACAAAGAGAAAATCCATTTAGAAGAGCGGCGATATTTGGTAATCAAACAACCGCACCAAGTGTCGATGTTAAAACATCAACACAGAATAATGAACCTATCTATCCTTGGCCACAAGTCATACAAGAAACTGTAAGTGATGATAACACAGAAAAGTTTCAAGTAATATACCCTGGAGCTCAGAATGTTGCAACTTCTTATAGGGCTTTTAATCCTGAAATTTGGCCTGAAGTCGAGTTTGTTGAACAATTTATCAAAGGATATACTCAAAGGCAAAACGATGCTAATAAAAGAGGTGCCGAATTTAATGATATTGATATACAACCTTCAAGAGCGTCATTGAATGCAATTGATTTTCCAATCACAAACGAAGTTTTTCAAAACAAAGAAGAGTCTAAATACTTTTTTGAAATATACGAAAGACTGATGTTAAATGCTTATTACAGTAGACTCAACAGAATGTCAGGATATAATTTAAGTATCTATCAAGCTGAAGCAGATGATGAAGCTGTAAACATACTTAAAAGTTTGGGTCAAGATAATCCTTATTTATCCAAAACGATAAAAGAATATTTGTTAGATGGATCCAATTATTTACCTTTTTTAAGACATATATCAAATCAAGGACAAGGAGATAGCTGGCAAGGTTTTATAAGAGGTGAATTTGTTACCCCATATATTAAAAATGATGTTGCAAATCCAAATTTATTATATAATGGAGATATTATTGTATCAACAAAATCACAGCCGAATGTATCACTAAGTGACGATAAAAATATAACCAACTTAGAAAAGTATTTTACTTCATCTTCATCAACAAATGAATTTGAATTTGGCGATGTTTACCCAATTACAAATTTAAATTGGGATAAAAAGAATTTAGCAAATGGTAAAAGTTTAAACAACGCTAATGAAGCTTACGATACTAAAGATGTGTTAGAATATAATGATACTCAAAAAACAATAACTAATTTTGAAAATGACGATAACTTTAATACTAAAAAACCATTTACACACTTTAATTTTTTAAATTTAAATGTAACACCAGATACTTCAGATTTAAAAGTATTCTATAACACTAGAGAATACAAAAATCAATTGATTACTGAAGGTAACATAAGTTACGATAATTATTCAGGAAATTTAGTTGCCGATCAAACGACTTCTATGTTGAATACACCTTATTTTATCAACGCAATACAACAAGGTGTATATAATTTTAGGTACAAACAAAAAGATCTATACCCCTATAAAAATGCCGCTTACTTGTTTTTAAATAGTCTTCCTTTAGGAACCCTTAGAGAAAAATATAAAAACAATGACGGAACTTCTACCACAGATCTTAGTTACATATTATCAACACTCAAAAAGTTTGGTGCGGTCCACAAACTACCTTATGCTTGGATTTTAAAATATGGATCTATTTGGCATAGATACAAAATTTATAACGAAACAGGTAATGATATGTTGGACCCAATTTGGACCAACTTCAATTACTTGGAAAATTGGGATCCAGGTTTTTCGTCAAATACTAAAACGTATAACTTAACAATCGATGGTACACCAAGAAGTTTAGTATTAGATACAACAAGCACAGGATCAAACCCTTTTACCGACATCACTACAGGATTTTACCCACAACTTATTGATGACTTTAATGTATTTTTACAAGGGTTAAAACTTTTTAGTGGACAAACACAAGTTACTGGTAATTGTACAATACAAAACGTTTCAGGTAATTGTTCTACTTTTGTTATATCGGGAAGTTGTACACCTTCAGGATCTGCTATAACTATCAACAATATCACAAATACTTTGTTAAAAAGTGGTTACACAATAAATCTACCACAATTTAATATAAATTTAGTAATAACAGGTCAGTTGAATGGAGTGACTGGAGGTACAGGTACTTATACCGTAACACCAAGTTTTAGTTCGGTAACTCAAAATTTTACAGGACCAAGCTTTGTTAATATAATACAAACAAGTTTAAATTCAATTTCTAACGGATTGATACTAACTGGATCTTCATTACCTAACCCAATTACAATATTAAATCAAATTAGTGGTACTACAGATGGAATTGGTTTATATAGTATAACACCATCCTCAGCGGTGACATCTAATTTTGTTGCATTAAATCCATTGTTACAAGTTAATAGTGTAGACACCAATGTTATTTCAGGTGGTACTATTTTAAATGGTCCGTCGTTAAATGGTAACGTAAATGTTATTAGTCAAGTTTCAGGTACTACAGGAGGTAAAGGATTATACGTTATAGGTTCAGGTCAAACTACCACAACATCTCCTTTTGTCGTACAAAACGCTTTTATTGCGGGTATAGGATCTTCTTCTATACAACCACTTTTAGATGATAAAAAATTGATCATGTTTAATACAACCAGCTCAACAATTTTAGAAACTCCTGGATTTGATACAAATAATAATCAAAGAAGTATGAGGGTTGCACCATGGTCGGTCGTTGTTAGAACTACAGATAACACGGGTTATTATGTTTTACCATCATTTGGATCAAACATAAATCAAGCCAAAGGTGAAGCGTTTAAAAATGGAAATATGAAAATTGAACTTTCCAATAATCCGTCGATGTTTAATGGAACCGTCAGATTGTTTTGGAACGCACCTCAATACGGGTGGTTTGATAATTCAAAATTAAAAAAGAATGACCCAAAAACTTACCTAAAAAAAATACTTAACGAACAAAAAGAACAACAAAATTTTTTAATTTCAGGTAAGATAACCGATTATACTGATTTTGAAGAATTATTTACAACCTTTAATACTAAAACTTTAGATTATTTTGAGTCTGAATTTTTAAATTTTAGTAGGTCAATTTATGATTATGTAGATACATTACCACCTACAACAACAACTGAGGCTACAACAAATGTTTTGAACACAGCGACAAATCCAGATGGGAGTGTAGGTTTACAAAGTGATAAAACCTTCAAAAATTTTCATTACTTGATGAGAGAGTTAATGAAAATAAAACTACCTACAGGAACATCACCAGAAACTAAATTGTCTGAAATTATTACGAGTCAAAATCAAACATTCCAACAAATATTAACCGCTTTTATGAATTATGACGTGGTTTTTAAATATGGAAACCCTTCAGAATTTAATAAAAGATTGTTTTTTACTTTCTCAACAAGATACTTAGAGGAACCATTTATTTATGGGCCGTATGAGCAAGGTACATTACCAACACAAGGAGGATCGGTTACTTTAACGGCATCAAAACAACAAAGTCCTGAAACTTGGAAAGCCTTAGAATATTACGTTGGATACTCAACAATTCCAGAACTTACTTATAAAAACAATGGTTCATATATTACAGATTTTTTTGTTGATTTAAACGTCCAATTTAATGAAAAAAATGTACAAGATTTTGCACCAATTATTAAAATATACGCAACTGAAAAATTAAAAAATAACAATTTAAATTTAACATCGTTTTATGCTTTAATGGACAAATATATAGTTGAATCAGAAAACTATATTAACAATGTTATAAATGTAATGTTACCTGCGGTCAGAAAACAACTACCAAATGTTTTTATTACACAAGAAGATACTCAAAATAGGGCAAATCTTGAGGCCGGGTTTACAGAACAAACCAGAACTGAATTATGGGAAACATTTAAAGCATTAAATGATACTTGGATCTCAGGGTTTGACTTTCAAAATAAAACTTTATTTGAGGATGTTTTGTTGGTAGACAGAGCAAGTAGAAATGTGGGGGATAAAATTATTGTAGATATTTTTCAAATAAAAGATTTAATACAAGACTCGAGTTATAAAAATAATTTATTAGATATTATTACAACTATTTTGGTTCAAAATAATTTTCAACATTTTATGTTACCAGCATTTGTTAATTTTTACAATATTCAAGATGCTCAAAAAAACCCAACACCACGACCTGATGGTTCTTTGGAATTTGCAGAAACTTTATTTGGTACATTTTTGAATGTTGATTACAGACAAAGCGCTCCAAAGTTTCTTTGTTATTATGTTAACAAACCAAGTGAGCACTTAGATATGAAAGATAACATTGATTACAGATATAGAGATGACGCATTTGATTTAAGAAGAGCTAGTGATAATCCATTACAAGAAAATCAAGCAAATAAAGTGGATTGGGACAAATCAAACAAAGTTGTAGGGTTCAATATTGACATAGGAAGACAAAACCAACAAATATTTAAAAGTTTTAGTGTCTCACAAACACCAGGAAAACCAACATCTGAATCTTTAGAAATGTTAAATCAAATGGCTAACTTGGGTGGAAACAGACGATCAACAACTCAATCCGTTTCTTTATATAATCTTTATAAAAATAGAAGCTATGAATGTAATGTTGAAATGATGGGATGTGCTTTAATCCAACCCTTAATGTACTTCAACATAAGAAATGTACCTATGTTCTCAGGCCCTTATATGATTACTAAGGTTACTCATCAAATTGCTGATAATGATTTTACAACTAGTTTCACTGGAACTAGACAACCATTTTATAGTTTACCTAAAATTGATAATTTCTTACAAACATTGAATATTAAAATCTTATCAACAATCCAAACTAAAATACAACAAAGAGAACAACAGGCTCGTCAAAGTCCTGAAAACATTAAAGCACAACAACAAAATGTGATTGCTAATTTACAATCTCAAGATACTTTAACCAAAAGTCAGGATTGTGTCACTCAGATAAATCCACGCTATAGGGACTATACAGGAATTGATGTACCACAACAAACTTCAGTAACAACAAAACAATTATTTGAAACAATTAAAGATGTTTTAGTTGCAAGAGGTTACTCGGTAACAGGATCTACAACATATCTTTTAGCCGACCTTGCTTTTTCTTTTATATACGTTGATTCAGGTAATAACACAGGAATAACAGGATATGAAAACAATTACTCAACAATAAATTTGACTGAGGTTTATGGTGACTCGTTTATTACTTATATTAAAAGAAATTATTTCTGTGTTAGTAGAGGTGCAAACCCTAATTTACCTGTGGCATCCTTCGATAGTTTTAAAGACTTCATAGAATTTGTTATAGATAGACTATCGGCAATTCCATCAAATATAGTTGCCGATGCGAATTTGTTTGATTTAGGGACTAAACAAGGGGCTGCAAAGGCATTTGCAAAACAATATATCTTGAATTATCCATTGGCACAACAACAAAATGTTTATGACTCAATGGTAGAACAAGATAAGTTAACAGTACAACAAGAAATGGAAAGAGCGTCAGACATTTTCAAAACTGTACAAACTTTCAGAACTAATTGATATTTATAAATAAAAACGATATGAGTACAAAGATGTTATTAGATAACTACCTCGGAAAAAATACGAGAGTATCTGAAAAAGATATGGGTGATGGTACAAAACAAGTGTGTGATTTAGACACAGGTGACTGTTACACTGTAAGAATGAAAGACGGACTTATTGAAAGAGTTGACAATACAATGAAAACATTCAAGAAAATTCAAGTCGAAACCAATCATGGTATAAAAACATTATTAAACGGTTAAGATGGCTTTAGATGAAAAAATAATAAAAGAAATTGCAAGATATAAATCTATAAATAGATATATCATGGAACAAGATGTTCCACCACCACCTGCTGATCCATTAGCGGATCCAGCGGCTGCCGGAGCACCACCAGCAGATCCATTAGCCGACCCTGCAGCGGCAGGAGCACCTCCGGTAGATCCCGCAGCGGCAGGAGCAGACCCTGCGGCTCCAGCTCCACCTGCAGCACCTGAAGGGGCACCTATAGATGCGGAAACCGATCCTGATGTTGAGGAAGTACCTGCTGAAGGGGAAGAAGGTGAAGAAACTGAAGAACTTGATATAACTGATTTAGTTGATTCGCAAAAAACAATGGCAGACAAACAAGAAGAATATTTTACAAATCTTTTTGATCAAATTAAAAACATGGAAACAAAGTTAGCTGAAATGGATTCAATAGTTTCAAAATTAGATAGTTTAGAATCTAAGGTTGAAAAATATAGACCTAAAACGGCACAAGAAAAATTACAATTACGTTCATTAGATTCAGGCCCTTTTAAACAAAATTTGTCAGATTTCTTCGATGAGAAAAAAGACGAAATGGAACAAACAGGAAAAAATGAATATGTTTTAACTCAAGATGAGGTTGAAAGTTTCAGCCCTTCTGAAATTGAAAAATCATTTAATGAACCTATGGAAGATGAGGACGATATTTTATTAAACAGATTTAATTCATAAGTTTTAAGGTCGAAAAAATCGACCTTAAACTTTTTTTGGCGACACAATTTGACTATAACTTTTTATACACTTATAATTTACACATAAACCTTTAATTTTTTAACACATGGCGACAAATTCATTAGACGCAGTACTTGCACAGTACGAGAAATCACAAAGTAGTTCTAATACTACAAACAAAATGTCTTCAGAAGACCGAATGAAAAAATACTTTGCGGCTCTTTTGAAAGATAATGAAAAACAAGGACAAAGAAGAGTACGTATTCTTCCTACACCAGACGGATCTTCACCGTTCAAAGAAGTATGGTTCCACGAGATCCTTGTGGACGGTAAATACCAAAAATTTTACGATCCAGGAAAAAATGACAATGAGCGTTCACCTTTGAATGAAGTTTACGAAGAACTAATGTCAACAGGTAAAGAGGCTGATAAACAATTAGCAACACAATACAAAGCTCGTAAATTTTACATTGTAAAAGTTATTGATCGTGATAACGAACAAGATGGAGTTAAATTTTGGAGATTTAAACACAACTACAAACAAGAAGGAATCCTTGATAAAATTATTCCAATATGGAAAGCTAAAGGAGATGTCACAGATCCTGATACAGGACGTGATTTAATTCTTGAGTTAACCAAAGCAAAAACACCAAAAGGTGCATTTTACACCGTAATCCAAACCGTAATGTATGATGATCCTTCTGCAATTTCACAAGACGAAAACCAAATGGCCGAGTGGGTTGGAGATGAAATGACTTGGGAAGACGTTTATTCAAAAAAACCTTTGGAATATTTAGAGGCGATCGCAAGAGGTGAAACACCACGTTGGGATTCAGATAAAGGAGGTTATGTATATTCTAATGATGAAACTTCTGAAGTATCCATGGGAGGTACAACACCACCAAAATCAATCAATGAAGTTGCCGATCCACAGGCAAATGATGAGGTTGACGAAGAATTACCATTCTAATTTATTATCAAATTAAATGAACGGGAGCAGTTTATTGTTCCCGTTTTTTTTGTTATATTTTTAAAAAAGAAAATATTATGAAACCTATTATCGCAGAAAAATTGAAAGATGCTTTGATAAAAAAATACGAAGCGGAAATTGCAGATGCGGAAGCAAGATTATACATCTATTTCACAAATCCTGTTGGTATTGGAGAACATCCCCAACATACTGAAGAGATGGATATTTTAGTTGGTAAACTGACTGACGCAAAAGACAAATTAGAAACAATTACAAATTTTAAAATTTACGAACTGTAATGGCACTTAAAAAAAACGACTTTAGTTCGTTGAAGAAAAAATTCTCTTCGGACGCGAAATACAAACCTCAAAGATTTTTTGATCTTGGTCCTGAATTTTTAGATGCGGTAGGACTACCTGGCCCCGCTATTGGTCACCTTAACATGTTATTAGGCCACTCTGATACAGGTAAAACCACAGCACTTATCAAAACGGCGGTTGATGCTCAAAAAAAAGGTATTTTACCCGTGTTTATTATTACGGAACAAAAATGGTCTTTCGAACACTCAAAAATAATGGGGTTTGAATGTGAAGAAGTGGTTGATGAAGAAACAGGTGAGTTAACTTGGGACGGATTCTTCTTGTTCAATAACAACTTCAGTTATATTGAACAAATCACAGACTATATAAACGATCTATTAGATGCACAAGAAAAAGGTGAATTAGATTATTCACTTTGTATTATGTGGGATTCAGTTGGTTCTGTTCCTTGTAAAATGACTTACGAAGGTAAAGGTGGTAAACAACATAACGCATCTACATTGGCCGACAAAATTGGTATGGGTATCAACCAACGTATTTCAGGATCTCGTAAAGCTGATTCAAAATATGAAAATACCTTAATTATTGTTAATCAGCCTTGGGTAGAATTACCTGACAATCCATTTGGTCAACCTAAGATCAAAGCTAAAGGTGGTGAAGCAATTTGGTTAAACTCTTCTTTGGTATTTTTATTCGGAAATCAAAAAGGTGCGGGAACAACAAAGATTACGGCAACAAAAGATAAAAGAACTGTGAAGTTCGCTTCGAGAACAAAAGTGTCGGTTATGAAAAACCACATCAATGGTCTTGGTTTTGAAGACGGAAGAATTATTGTTACTCCACACGGATTCTTACCAGGTAAAGATACAACAGAGGAAAAATCATCAATAGAAAAGTATAAGAAAGAATATGCTGACTATTGGAAAGATATAATCGGAGTTGATGGTGACTTTGATTTGAAAACAGAAAAAGAAGAAGTAGAGTAGAAATCATTTAAGATTTTAGGAAGTGTCCAAAACATTATTAGTAGACGGAAATAATTTATTGAAAATTGGGTTTCACGGTGTTAGAGAGTTCTATCACAATGGGAGACACGTTGGTGGTGTTTGGCACTTTCTAAATACTCTTCGTAAATTCTTGGAAGAACACAACTATGATAAAGTTGTGGTATTTTGGGATTCTAAAACCTCATCTTCACAAAGAAGATTGATTTACCCGAAGTACAAATTGAATCGGAGACCTTCCGAATCAGAACAAAAAGAAGATGCTTTCTTGGAACAAAAACAGAGGGTTAGACAATACCTCGAGGAGATGTTTGTAAGACAACTGGAAACAGAAAACGCAGAAGCTGATGACTTGATAGCCTACTACTGCCAAGTGTCCTTAGATGAGACTAAAACTATATTCTCAAGCGATAGAGATTTGACCCAACTTATCTCTGAGAAAGTATCAATTTATTCACCAACTACAAAACAATATTACAAGTTGGGGGATAAGATTAAATTACATGACATTGAAGTACCTCACTTTAATGTTAAGACCGTAAAGATACTCACTGGTGATAGTTCCGACAACATTGATGGAATCTTTTATCTAGGTGAGAAGACTTTGGTTAAATTATTTCCCGAGTTACTTGAAGAATTAGTACAATTACCCTATATTTTGAGTACAAGTACTAATTTACTTAAAGAGGAAAAGGGAAACGTAGCTCTTCAGAATCTATTAAGTGGTAAAACTAAAGAAGGTATTTTTGGTGATGAATTTTTCGTAATCAACCAAAAACTTGTCGACTTAGATGAACCACTCTTAAGTGATGAGGACAAAGAATTGGTTAGATTATATTACACTGAGTCGATGGATCCCGACGGAAGAGGACATAGAAATCTAATCAGAATGATGATGGAAGATGGATTCTTTAAATACCTACCTAAGGGTGACGACGCTTGGGTTAGTTTTTTGAAACCATTTCTAAAATTGACAAGAAAAGAAAAACAAAAATTTAGAAACAAAAAAAATTAAAAAACAAAATGAAAGAACAAGATATAACAAAAGTCGAATTTTTGTTAATGTGTAACGATAACATCGTAGTTCAAAGGTTCTTTAATGTCAGGAACTTTAATAAGAATGCTCACAAATCGGAAGAGTTTTTCTATCACATTACAAGTCTTTGTAATGAATTGAAGTATGATTTAAAGATGAGATCAGTGTCATATATGTTAGACAATCAATATGAAATTTCTGAAAATCCAGATGTATTAAATACATCGATTACTAACGGACCTGAGAATTTTAACTTAATTATTAAACTCGGAGATATGACAATTTGTCAGCGTGAGTTTGATGCTAAAGTATACCCCCCAAAGGTCAGATATACCGTAGACCTACGCCCAAAGTTAAAAAGCATACTTGCTCAGCTTACTGACATTTTTTCAGGTAAAAATTTTAATTATTTTTATCCTGAATTTATCAAAAACTAATACTATTTATTTTTACTAAAGGAGAGAAAACTATATGGCGACAGGTAAAAATTTTGAGTATTTGGGTAATACTTTTCAGTTACAATTATTAAATCAAATTATTGTTGATAAAGATTTTTCACACTCAATTATTGATGTGATCGAGAACAATTATTTTGAAAACAAGTATTTTAAAATCATCATTCAGATGATTAGAGAGTATTATACAAAGTATGACCATACACCGTCGTTTGAAACGCTAGAACAAATTACAAAATCGGAATTACAACAAGAACTTGCATCTAAAATTGTTATGGATACAATAAAGAAAATTAAAGATGCACCTATCGAGGGAGTGGGTTTTGTACAAGAAAAGGCTTTAAAATTCTGTAAACAACAAGAACTACAAAAAGTAATGGGTAAGGCTCAGAAGATCATTGATGGTGGTGAGTTCGAGAACTATGATACACTTGAAGAAATGGTCAAAACCGCTCTTCAAGTTGGTGCAAAAGATACTTCTATGTTGGATGTATTCTCTAATCTTGATCAAGTACTTGAAGACGATTATAGACACCCAATTCCAATGGGAATACCTGGTATTGACAGATTGTTAAAAGGAGGTTTGGCAAAAGGAGAAATTGGTGTTATATTAGCTCCTACTGGAGTTGGTAAATCAACAGTCTTAACTAAGATGGCAAACCATGCGTTTAACTTAGGGTTCAACGTCCTTCAGATCTTTTTTGAGGATAACCCAAAGGTAATTCAAAGAAAGCACTTCACTTTATGGACTAAGATTCATCCTGACGATTTGTCAGAAAAAAAAGATGAGGTGATGAAAAAAGTTAGAGAAATTGAGGATTCTATGCCAAATAAGTTAATTATGAAAAAGTTACCATCAGATACTATGACGATGTTACAAATCAAAAATCAAATTAGAAAAATGGTTTCTGATGGAATTAAAATTGATATGATTGTTTTAGATTACATAGATTGTATTGTACCCGACAAGAACTTAGGTGATGAATGGAAAAGTGAAGGTTCGGTGATGAGAGCATTTGAAGCTATGTGTCACGAAATGAATCTTGTTGGTTGGACCGCAACTCAAGGTAACAGATCTTCCATATCATCGGAAGTTGTGACTACAGATCAAATGGGTGGCTCAATTAAGAAAGCACAGGTAGGACATGTTATTATTTCAGTGGCAAAAACATTACAACAAAAAGAAATGAAATTGGCTACTATTGCAATAACTAAGTCTCGAATTGGTGATGACGGTGTTGTGTTTGAAAACTGTAAGTTTGATAACGCAATGATTGAAATAGATACAGAAAGCTCAATGACTTTTTTAGGTCTTGAAGAACAAAAAGAAGAAAGACAAAGACAACGTGTTAAAGAACTTTTAGAAAAAAGAAAACAACGAGAAACACAGTCAAATTAACAAATAAATAAATTTTATAATAAATGGAAAAAATACTAGTAGAAAATCCTGGTCGGTTCGTCATCTTCCCTATCGAACACAATGATATATGGGAATTTTACAAACAACACCAAGCGGCGTTTTGGACAGCAGAAGAGGTGGATTTAACTAATGACATTAGGGATTGGGAAAATTTAACAGACAATGAAAAATACTTCGTTAAGAACGTATTATCATTCTTTGCCGCATCAGACGGAATTGTAAACGAAAACTTAGCGGAAAATTTTTACCGAGAGGTACAATACCCTGAGGCAAAATTCTTTTACGGGTTCCAATTAGCGATGGAAAACATTCACTCACTTATGTATTCATTATTGATTGACACTTACATCAACAACCCCAAAGAAAAAGATGAATGTTTCAACGCAATAGATAGATTACCAGCAGTTCAAAAGAAAGCAAAGTGGGCTTTAGAATGGATTGAAAAGGCTTCCTTTGCAGAAAGATTAGTTGCATTTGCGGCTGTTGAAGGTATATTTTTTTCAGGTTCGTTTTGTTCTATTTTTTGGATGAAATCAAGAGGAATTATGCAAGGATTATGTAACGCTAACTCACTTATTTTCAAAGACGAAAACTTACATTGTGATTTTGCAATTCACTTATTAAATAATCACTTAGAGAATAAACCGTCTGAAAAAAGAATTAAAGAAATTTTATTGTCGGCTCTTGAAATTGAAAAAGAATTCATTACAGAATCACTTCCTGTTTCTTTAATCGGTATGAACTCAAACTTAATGAAACAATATCTTGAGTTTGTGGTTGATGGATTACTGATGAAAATGGGATGTAGTAAAGAATTTAATGTGGAACAACCATTCAAATTTATGGAACAAATCGCTGTTGAAACCAAGGGTAATTTCTTTGAGTCGAGAACAATGGAATATCAGAAAGCAAAACTGAATGAAACAATAACATTTACAGACGACTTTTAAATATTAGATTATGTCATTAAAAATTATTAAACGAGGTGGTGAGGTTGTCTCATTTAATCCACAAAAGATTTACAACAGAGTAAAACGATCTGCGAAAGGTTTGAATGTAAATTCAGACGAGATCTTTATTAAAGTTATTACTTCAGTACCAACTGAAGGTGAAGTAACCACAAAAGAACTTGACAAGTTGGTTTACGAGATTGCAGCATCTTATACAGGTAGTCATCATGACTACTCAAGATTAGCGTCATCGGTTGCAATTTCTTCATATCATAAAGAAACAAATGATAGTTTTTCACAAACTATGATGCAACTTTATGAGGATGGGATTATAAATAAGAAACTTATTGAGACCATTAAAGAATACGGAGAAGATACAATTGATGCGGTAATCAATCACGAAAATGATTATAACTTTGATTACTTTGCTTGGAGATCATTACAAGAAATGTATCTACTGAAACGACCAAATGGAAAAGTAATTGAAAGACCACAACATATGTACATGAGAGTTGCATTATGGGTCACTTCAAATATTACAGACGCATTTGAATATTATAGATCATTATCTGAACAACTAATTTCAAAGGCAACACCAATTATGATTAACTCAGGTACTAAAGTTCCTCAATTAGCATCTTGCGTACTTCATTATAATGACGCTGATTCAAGAAAAGGTTTGTTAGATACATTGACAGATATTTCTACGTTTTCATCCGATGCTGCAGGTATTGGATTATCTATGTCTAACATTCGTAGTAAAGAAAGTAGAATTTCTAGTTCAGGCGGATATGCTGGAGGTTTGTTAAAATATTTAAAAATTGTAAATGAATCACTCAGATTCTTCAATCAGCAAGGTCGTCGACCAGGATCGGCAGCAATATATCTTGAACCATGGCACAAAGATATATTTGATTTGTTAGACATTAAAAAGAACACAGGAGCCGAAGAGTTAAGAGCCCGTGATTTATTTACAGCTCTGTGGATTCCTGACAACTTTATGAGGGCGGTAAAAGAAAATAATAATTGGTATCTATTCTGTCCTAACGACATAAAGAAAGCAGGTTTGAAACCATTACAAGAATGTTATGGAGATGAATATGAAGAGGTTTATGACAAAGCGGTAACTATGGGACTTGGTAAAAAAGTTAAGGCTCAAGATATTTGGAGTAAAATTGTAGAGTCCCAAGTAGAAACAGGAGTTCCATACCTTTGTTCTAAGGACAATGCAAATCGTAAAACTAATCATCAGAACATTGGTGTCATTAAACAATCCAATCTTTGTAATGAGATTTATCAATATACTGACGAAGAAACAACCGCAATTTGTACACTTTCATCTATGGTATTGAAAAACTTTATTAAATCAGGAAAATTTGATTTTGAACTTTTATTTAGTGAAGTTCGTAAAGTTGTCCGATCTTTGAATAAAGTAGTAGATATAAATAACTATTCAACTGATAAAGGTAAAAAAGGTGGTTTAGAGCAAAGAGCAATTGCTATTGGTACTCAAGGGTTGGCGGACGTGTTCTATTTAATGGATTATATTTTTACTTCCGAAGAGGCGAAAAAATTAAACAGGGATATCTTTGAAACTATCTACTACGCTGCGATTTACGAAAGTAATCAATTGTGTATGAACGGTAAATACAAACCATACAATTTTTTTGAAGGGTCACCAATGTCCAAAGGAACATTTCAATTCGATATGTGGAATTTGGATGAAACAAAACTTTCAGGAATGTGGGATTGGAACAAATTGAAAGAAAATGTTAGATCTTACGGTGTTTGTAATTCATTGTTTACAGCTCAAATGCCAGTCGCTTCATCAGCAAAAATTACTGGTTCATACGAAATGACAGAACCTGCACATTCGGCAATTTTTAATAGACGAGTTGTTGGAGGTGAAATTATGATTGTTAACAAATATCTAATCAATGATTTTGAAAAAATTGGAATTTGGTCTGAAGATTTAAAAAATGAAATTATTTTTAATGAAGGATCAATTCAAAATATTAACTTTAACAATTATTTAGATTCCGAAGATAAAAATTACAATAAGAAAGTTAAACGAATTGAACACTTAATTCCTAAATATAAAACAATTTGGGAAATTTCACAAAAACAACTTATTGATATGGCGGCAGATAGAGCGCCATTTATTGACCAATCACAATCGATGAATATCTATATGTCTAACCCTACATTATCAAAAATTACTTCGTCACATTTTCACTCTTGGGAGAGTGGATTGAAAACACTTTGTTATTATGTCAGAACTAAGGCAATTTCAACAGGAGCAAAACACTTGGCGATGGATATATCCAAAAGAGAAAAACCAAAGTCAACACCCGAACCTCCTAAAGTGGATTATTCACATTTAAATTTACCAGCAAGACCCGATAATTCTGACTTTGAATGTTTTGGTTGTTCATCTTAAAAACTTTTAAGTTTATTAAAATTAAAAATCACGGATACTCGTGATTTTTTTTTACTTAAAAAAAACCTAACTTATATTTATATGTGATATGGCAAATGGTATAACTTATGGAATTTCGTTCCCTTTTGTGGATTCGTTTACAGGTAGATATTTGGACGTTACTAATTCTACTGAAGGTGAAATTAGATCTAATCTTGTTCATTTATTATTAACTAGAAAAGGTAGTAGGTATTTTTTGCCTGATTTTGGTACAAGATTATATGAATTTATCTTCGAACCGTTGGACGGTCCAACGTTTTCCGATATTGAGTCAGAAATAAGAGACACAGTAAGGACTTACATGCCTAATTTACAGGTAACTAATATAACCGTTGAACCAGGTTCTGCCGGTTTAGAGGACAAAGGTTATACTGTAAATCAAGATGGTGAAAGAGAATTTAGAGTTACTAACATTTCTAATTTAGAACATACGGCAAGAATCAAAATTGATTACAGAATAACAGATTCGGCTTTTGAATCACAGGATTTTGTGATATTAAATATTTAATAATATATGGCAGAGAAAAAAATATCCTATACGGTTAGGGATTTCCAAGGAGTAAGAACAGAGCTTATAAATTTTACTAGAACTTACTATCCTGATTTAGTACAAAATTTCAATGACGCTGGTATTTTTTCAGTCATGTTAGATTTGAATGCTGCAGTAACTGATAATTTAAATTATCAAATAGACAGAAGTATTCAAGAAACCGTTTTACAGTTTGCACAACAAAAAAATTCCGTTTATAATATTGCAAGAACTTATGGTTTAAAAATACCAGGTCAAAGACCTTCCGTTGCGTTAGTGGACTTTTCAATCACAGTTCCGGCATTTGGAGATAGAGAAGATATAAGATATTGTGGTGTCTTGAGAAGAGGTTCACAAGTAAATGGGGCTGGACAACCTTTTGAAACTGTTTATGATATTGATTTTGCATCACCAATAAACGCTGAAGGATCACCAAATAGAGTAAAAATCCCTAATTTTGACTCTAGTGGTAAGTTGATCAACTATACAATAGTTAAACGAGAAGTTGTAGTTAACGGGATCACTAAAGTTTTCAAAAGAGTAGTTACCCCAAATGATGTAAAACCATATTTTGAATTATTTTTACCTGAAAAAAACATTTTAGGAATTTCAAGTGTGTTATTAAAATCAGGTACACAATATTCCACTATACCAAATCCACAGGATTTTCTCACATTAGGACCTGAAAGATGGTTTGAAGTTGACGCTTTAGTACAAGATAGGGTATTTGTTGAAGACCCAACTAAAGTATCTGATCAACCTGGTATTAAAGTAGGTAGATATATTACAACGTCCAACAAATTTATTTCGGAATATACACCTGAAGGATTTTGTAAAATAACATTCGGTGGGGGTAATATTTCCGCTGAAGAACAATTGAGAGAATTTGCTAGAGATGGTAAAGGATTTGATTTGAGTAGATACACCAATAATTATTCTTTGGGTGCCGCTCTAACACCAAATACTACTTTGTTCGTTCAATATAGAATTGGTGGAGGACTTGCTAGTAATGTCGGTCTAAACACTATAAATCAAATAGGTACAGTATCATTTGCGGTTAATGGACCTTCCGAGTCTGTAAACAGAAGTGTTATAAACAGCTTACAGTGTAATAACGTAACTGCCGCAATTGGAGGATCAAATATACCAACGACTGAAGATGTTAGAAATTTGGTTTCATTTAATTTTGCAGCACAAAACAGAGCGGTTACGGTAAATGATTACAATTCTTTAATTAGAACAATGCCTTCTCAGTTTGGAGCTCCTGCAAAAGTTGCAATCACAGAAGAAAATAATAAGATAAGAATAAAAATGTTATCTTATGATACAAGTGGTAGTCTTACTAATGTTGTCTCTAACACCTTAAAACAAAATGTTGCAAATTATTTATCAAACTATAGAATGATAAATGATTATATTTCAATCGAAGCTGCAGAAACTATAGATCTTTCAGTAACTGTTGACGTTGTGTTGGATAATAGTCAAAACCAAGGTGCGATTATTTCTAAAACTATACAAATAGTTTCTGAGTTCTTTAACCCACTTGTTAGGGAGTTAGGTCAAAATGTTAATATATCTGAATTAAGAAGGTTAATACAATCCGAAAATGGAATTGTTAGTCTTTCTGACATTTCGTTCTTTAATCAAGTTGGAGGTCAGTATTCATCGGCACAAACATCAATGCCATATTCAAACCCATTAACAAGACAAATCCAACCAACTGCGGATACTATCTTTGCAACCCCAACACAAATCTATCAAATTAGATATCCAAATAAGGATATAAATGTTAGGGTTCTCAACCTTAAATCGGTTAACTTTTCATAGCGATTTATTTTTATAAAAACAAGTTTATCTTTTCTAAAATAGGAAATAAACTATTTATGAAAAAACGAATTTTTAATGCCCAAATCATATAGAATTAGGACTGAAGTTGGTGTTGATAAATATATCAATGTGAACCTCGAACAAGATTGGGAATCTTTAGAGATACTTTCTTTGAAGATTTTAGCCGATGACTTATACACACGTTTCTGTGCCGATTACGGTGTTGTTGTTGGTAGAGTTTTTGTAAATAATGGTTTTGGTTTACCAAAGGCGAAAGTATCGGTATTTATTCCTTTGGAAGATGCGGATGAATTAGACCCTGTGATATCAGAACTATATCCATACAAAACAATTACAGACACTAACGAGGCTGGTTATAGATATAATTTATTACCAAAACTACCATCATACAATGGACATCAATCGACAGGATCATTTCCTAACGTTGGTGACGTTTTAATGGATGAATCATATATTGAGGTTTATGACAAGTACTATAGATATACGGTTACCACAAATGAGAGTGGTGACTTTATGATTTTTGGAGTACCAATCGGAAATCAAACAATAGTAATGGACGTTGACCTATCGGATATTGGATGTTTTTCACTATCCCCACAAGACTTGATACAACAAGGATTGGCAACAGAAACTCAAGTTAATGGATCCACTTTTAGGACATCAACTAATTTGAGAGAACTACCTCAAATTAAAAATTTAGTTTTTGATGTTGACGTTAGACCTTTTTGGGGGGACGCCGAATTATGTCAAGTTGGAATAACAAGAGTTGATTTCGATTTAACTAAACAGGCAAATATCAATATACAACCAACATCAATTTTTATGGGGTCGATTATATCGACAACTGATGATGATGCTCTTAAAGTAAGTTGTAAACCAAAAAACAACACAGGAAATCTTTGTGAATTGGTTTCAGGTCCAGGTGAAATTAAATCTGTTAGACAGACTATAAACACAGATTCGAACGGACTTCCTTTACTTGAGGTTTATGATATTGAAGAAGAAGGAAAAGTTATAGATGGTGATGGGACATTTTTAATGAATGTACCAATGAATTTGGATTATGTTTTTACAAATGAATTTGGACAACAAGTTTTATCGGATGATCCATCGAAAGGAATCCCAACAAAAGGAAAATATCGATTCAAATTTAAATGGCAAAATGACCAAGGACTACAAGGTAATTTTCAAAGGGCAGATTTTTTAGTACCTAATGTCAAAGAATATGGTTGGACTGGTAATTCAGACCCTTTTAATCAAAATCCAACTACCTTTACTTACCCTCAAATTCCAATTGGGTCAACTACAGGAACAACATACACTTCACCCTCAAGTGTTGGATTGTCAAACCCTGTAACAATTAACGTAGAATCTTATTCTATCTATATTAACGGTGTTGTTTATACAGGAACTTTAAATTCAATCACATTAAATCAAAATGATACTTTGTTGATTGTTGCAACACCTGTAGACCCTACTCAAGCACAAGATATTAGTTTTACTGAATATCCATTACAATTATTTAAGTTGTTAAAATCATATGCTTTCAGCACTGATTGGGATGACTACGTTAATCCTCAAGAAGCTATAGATTGTGAAGATACTTTCTACGAATTTAAATACAACAAAGTATACACTACCGCAATGTTTTTGGATAGATATAAAAACGGCGTAGGTAGGGCAAAACATTTAGGTATTAAAGAAATTGATAATAGAACATGTAAATCTACTGTTAACACATTTCCTGTAAATGATATTATTAGAAACTTTGATTTTATATTTTTTGTGTTCAACATACTCATTAACATTTTAACATTCCCAATCTTAGTTTTATTATTTGTAGCGCATTTAATTGCACTACTTTGGCCAATTCTTAAATACCTATTATTATTCTTAGGTCCTTTCATAATTGCTATGGGAGTACAGGCTGGTGTAGATTTGGCTTATTATATTGCTGAAACTTTTGCATTTACGCCACTTGGTGGACCTGTAGTTAATTTTGGTACTTATCTACAAATTATTGCAAAAGGAATATATGCGTTGGCATTAGTCGCTGCCGGTGTCGTATTCACAATTTTTTATACAAAATTCTTTAAAGAAAGTTTAGATAATGGAAGAGTTTCTAACTTTCCAAGAATCGGTTTACCAATGATTGCATACCCTGATTGTACAAGCTGTGATTGTCAATGTGGTAATGCGACAATTGAGGATGGTTTTGATGAGAATGATATACAACAAGAAATTCAAGACGCTCAGGATGATTTAGGTGATTCATCATCAGGTTTTGGTTATGATATAACTTTTGCAGAACCAAATACGGTTTTAGCACCTTTGAGTTCACCAATAACTTATGAATTCGATCACCCAAATTTACAGGTAAATCAAGATGGTGATGATCCTTATGATTGTGGTGGTGCTAGTCCTATATTTAAATCATTACAAACTTTAATAGGTAATGACGATATAGTTCCTGATTTAGCTGTCAGAGCAGTCCTTGATTTCAAAAGACTTGCGTCAGGTTATGATGTTCTGTCATCAACGGATCCGAACGCTTATTATACTGAGTTTTATTTATTACATGCCCCACAACCATTTTTATTTTCTGGAAAAGATAGTGCGGGTAGCGATGAAAGATTCTTTGGTTACCCAACATCAGTAACTTTACCTCAAAAATTGAACGACTTCAACACACGAGACAAATATTTCTATTCAAACACGTCAAGTGCTGCGGGTACAGGTGTGAATAGAATCAAAACTACCGTAAATCCCGGTTTAAGTTCCAATTTCTTCGAAGATCAAGTTTTGGTTGTGTTAATGAATGCAGGTACCGCATCACAAATTGGTGTCGGTGGGGTTTGTACGTTTCAGGACCCAAAATATACTGACTCACAATCTAGTAATAGATTGATCAACTTAACAGGTGCAACTACAAATCAGTTCAATAATACCGCAATCACTGGTACTACTCTTACAGGACAAACTTCAGTAACCATAAATTACGCAAACCCAAGTAACCCAAACGCCTCTATTCCTGTTACAGTACCATTTATACAACCATCTATAAGCCAACTACCTGTCGCTGGTAATCCGACCGTAGAACAATCTTATTTACAATACGCCACAGACGTAGAATATTTTCAGTTAATAACTGGTATTACAGTTTCTGATTTTGAAACTAACTCGGGTTATAATGGAGGTAATTCAGGTTATTTTCCAAGCTCATATTTATTTCACAACATAACATATAGAATATCATCATGTGGGGCTCCTTATAGTTTATCTCAACAAGGTTCTATTTCAGATGTTTTAAGATTTGCAACTAATTATCAAAATTATGAAGTTTGTATATTTGTTAGGGGGGTAGATCCATTCTCAGCACCACAAACTATTAAGTACGACTTGTCTAAAATTTTTGGTAATACAAATTATGGTACGGTTACAGTTGAAGGTAGTTATTATTTAAATCAACCAATACAAGCTCTACCAACTGGTTTGAAACCAACAAGTCATAATACAACAACAAACTCAAATACAACTTTATATTTTCCTTCATTTACGTTTACACCCGACCAAACTCAATTTACCGCATTTACCTCAAACCTACCTTATTTCTATTCAAGTATAGATGATACTATTTCCTCTTCTTACATTCCAGCTCCTATTTGGTCAACAAATAGTACACAAACCTCGGGTGGTTTAACAACACTATCTTCTGTAAGATCTGTACCTCTGAGTCAAACTTCTTATATGGTGGGTGGATCATATTTAGCTTGGTGGGATACAACATTAAGTAATCAACCGTTTATGACTACAGATAACAACCCCCCTTGTAATCAAGATTGTCAAAAAACACAATATTTTAATACAAATAATGGATCTTTCGTGACAGCACCAAACAATGGTAACCTAACTGCTCTATATTCACCGGCTTACTATAGATACATTGGGTCAGGATCATTATCAGGACCTATTCAATTCAATTTGGCAAACTACAATCGAATAGTTATGAGGAGTGATAGATTACCTACATCCACTGGCATACAAAATGGTGCTAATTTAAGAACAGGATACCTTTTACACCAAAATGATAATTTTTCAATTTATACATTAACAGGTGTTTTGGAACCACCAACAATAAACACAGGTGGGGACTTACCTAATGGTGATGGTCTTGATAGTGACTCAATAACATCAGGATTAACAAGTTCTTTAACATGTGAGGGCATGGTTCCTTTGGAATGTTACTCAGGATCAGGTTCAAATGTTGGCATAATACCCTCAAATCAATGCTCGATTCCAACTAACAGAATGATAAATGGTTGTTATTGTTTATTAAACAGGCGTTATGTTAAAGAGTATGGAGCGGATGTCAGACTATTTTTAGAGTGGAAAGTAAGGTTTACAATGAACTTTGCCGCTTGTAGAGGAGTATTTGCACAAGTTTTCCAAAACAATTGGATCAATGGAGTTCTTTATATGTATAGTTTCAATAAAAGAACAACATTCGGATTAGACCCAACAAACCCTACCTACAACTACTGCGAAGATGTTATTATATTCAATGATTTAACTAATAATTTCTTTTATAGATCATCACCATGGAATGAACAACAACAAAAATTTATTGGTAAACAATCCCCCGCTCCTCCTAATATACCCGCACAATTTTTAGTATTTCCTGGTTTAGGTTATAATGTTAGACAAATACAATTCCCAACTACAATTGTTGATATGGGACCGAGAGATAGTTTTATCAACGAAATATGTTGTTCTGGTGTTGACGGATTTGGTTCATATTTTGCTGATCAATTAAAGGCAACTTCTTATCAAGACAATTCTGACATTATACAACTTGGATTCTTATCAAGAATATTGAATGAGGGTGTAAGACAAAGAATTATACCAATAGGACAAGGTCAAAACAATACTGAAGGTAAAGGAATTGAACAATTTTTTAATAGCGATAGAGGTGGTTATAGAATTGACGGAGATTGGGCTCAAATGTTATCGATAAATTCCGAATGGAAAGTATTACCTTTTATTACTGAAAACGTGCCGAGTAATAGTTATATCTATTTTGGTGACAATTTGAATGGTCTATCTTCTGGTGTACCTTCGGATGAAATAAAACCTATCTTAGGTTTATTTTTTACCGCAAATACTCCCGAAATTAGATATCGAAAAATAATGTCACCTGGAATTGAAACTTATAACTTCAATCCGTTAATTGAAGAGAAATTTGGATATGGTAAATCACAAGTTGTTCCTCACTATAAATGGTGGATAAAAACACCTACAACCTACGTTGGAACACCAAACATTTTTGGATCTGAAGATAATAATTGGTACACACAAACATATTCTTCAGGTTTCTTTCAGAAAAAATATCAAGATTTAGATTTTACAACTTTGGGTGAGAAGTATATGACAACACAAACAAAATATGGATACATAGCTAGCTTTAATTTAACTGGAGGTACAATGCCAATTACACCATTGACTAATATACTACAAGGAGACCCTAGCACAAATTCAAGTAATGCTGTTGTTGTAGGTGCACCATACCACTTCTATTTTGGTTTGAATAATGGAAAAACTGCGATAGATAGATTTTATAAACTTTATGTAGCAACTCAAGATTAAGATGACAGTTGATCCATCATATAGAATAATACTATCCACAGAAAGATTTAAATCAGCTCCGAGAACTGATCAAGCAATCAATGTGCCGTTCGCTCAATCAATGAAAGAAATTATTGAGTTTGACCGATCTATTGATTTGAATTTAGTTGATGTATTTGATCAAGAAAGACAAACATGTACAATTTTCAGACCTGTAACTAAGTTTACAATTCTTTTTGAAAACGCCTTTACTGGATCAACAGTTTATGAACCTTTTAGGGATAATTTGTATTACACTAACCCAATCAATAATGCGTCTTCATACTACCCTTCAGGTAATGTACCATCTGTACCACCATTACCTACAGATCAAACTATTCCTTGGGAAGGGTTTCCACAATATCCTGAATTTGATTTCATAAGAACTGATAAAGATGTTGTTGGATACACTTATCCACCAAATAACCATTTGAATTTTAAAAACGTTAGTGCCTCAACTTATAATTGGTCTCATTATATTAGTTATGCTTATGGTAATGTTTATAACAAAACTCTTTTTACGGTTGAACCTGACAGTAATATAAATTGGACTTGGGTTGCATCAGACGGAATTCCTTTTTACATTGTTGAAGGTAGCGATAAATTACTAACTAATATAACATTCAAATGCCCCGTTGAACATGGTTTGACAGTTGGAGAATTTGTTTATATGTCAATTAACTACAATGGTAATCAGATGTTTCAGGTCTCAAGTTTAGGAGATCCTGCTTATGGATCAAATCTTTACATTTTTAACTTAAGAAATGTTGGTTATACAGGTAGTACTTTTGTTACCAACACCCAAGGAACATTTAAAAGAGTTATAAACGCTGCTAATTCTGCTGATACAATAAGTGAATATTACATTAGAAAACATAAAATAATGACTACACCTGATTGTACAGTATTATCTAACGCAGGATTTGAGAGGAACATCTATGGGGACAAAACAAAATGTGAAATAAAATCTTTAACACCCAATCAGAAACAAAGAACATCAGTTAAAGAAGGATCAAGATCTTACACTTTAGCGTTCAATTGCGATATTGATATTGAAGGATTGAAAGACAACCAAGGCAGACCATTGACAGAATTATTTTTTACCTCAATTTGGAGAGGATATTTTGGTTGGACAAGAAATTTGAAACAAGGTTGGTACTTCAACACCTATTTAGAAAATAAAAAACCTCAAACATGGTGGGACAACAGCAATGTTAATTCAAACGTTACAATACCACAATATTCTTACAACTCATTATTGAATAAAGGTCCTTTTTTTTATAATTCATTTTTAACCTCAGGTGATACTATTGACGGTGATTTTTGTGAATGGAATGACTACAATCAATTTGAGAGAGTAATTTCAATTTACCAACATAAAATAAAATATAATGAAAATTGGTTTAGGTTAGACAACCCATTACCAACATCTAATCAACCTGGTTATTTTTACAGACCACATAACCCGATTCAAATAGGTGCATTTTCTGAATATATTGAAGAAGGGAGTTCAACAAACGTTGTCGGAATACCTGACTATGCTTACTACTCAACATTATCGGCTCTATTTAGGTGGAGAGATAAATACCCTTATGGTTATGTTGATACAGACGGTGTTGGTGTTGATTTTCCATATTTAAATAATGCTCACTATCCTTTTATAGATACTATTTTTAGAATTACACCTGAAGATTATAATATCCCAAGTGATTATGCATCATTAGGATCGGTTCCTGCGAACATAACTACAATATCTGACCCTGTTGCCGATGAATGCGAGTAAGATTAAAATATTAAAAACAGATCTTGATCAATTTGTAAATGTCCCTGTGAACATGCAGTGGGATTTTTTAGGTAGAGATGACAGTATTTCGGAATATGAAACAGATGTTCTTAGAAGAGTTATTGGTTTACCTATTGATTTTGAAATTGCAAAATTTGATCATAACGTATTTCCAAATATGGATTCGGCAATCAACTACGAATTTTATTTTTATGATGATTTACAACCAATAACCGCAAATACAATTCCTCTAACTGCATGGACGGTTTCATATTTAAATAATGGATTTAGTGCTGAGGAAGTCTATTATTACGCAAAACCGTTTACTAAATCATTCTTCAAGCTTGACTTGTATGATACTACCGAAGAAAGAACACAACAAATATATTTGTCCATAATATTACCTGTACAACAAGGACAAACTCAAACAGTAAGTTTATCACCAATTACTCCACCGGTTGAAATTAAAAAACCAAAAATGAACTTAGATTATATTGGTGATAAAGAAGGATTTGCAATTTATTGGTTAAGATATAGAGATTTTATCGATATAGATACTTTCTTCATGACCGCCAAATTTTTTGATGCAAGATTAGGAGTGTTCAAACAAATGACAAATACGGTACAAACCTCAATAACTCCAAATAAATTTAATTTTAATAATGCGGATTATTTCTACTATAGAGTAGATTTAAATTATAATGACAAAACATACGAAGTGTTTTCAATACCAACAAATCAAAGAATTGGGGATACAGTAACACCGATAAAGTTTTTTGAATATGTGAACCCATAATGGAATTACAGGAATATAAATTCATAGTTTCACCTGAAAATATTAAAAGTGATATTATTTTCGTAACCTACACAGGAGATACTGATATTACGACAATTATAGATCCTTGTTGTCTTACGGCGTCTACTTTTAGTGCGACTACAACAGGAACTACTGGTGTGTATCTTCCAATGGATTATCTTTTATCAGGGAATACTGGTGGAACATCTTTTCTAACGGGTTTATCTGTCAACATTATGATTACCGAATCGGCTGTTGATATTGGTTGGTATACACCAACCGACGGTTTAATTTTACAGGCAGACGTTTTGAATAACTTCATTGTAACCGCGAATACTTTGAATCCCTACACATTTACATTTTATAATACTTCGGATTTAGAACTAATAAAATTCTTACAACTTGTAACGTATACTTTAGATTGGGGAGATGGTTCACCACAACAACCTGTTTTAGGTATTACACCAATAACACACATTTATCCAACAGCACCAAACAATTATACAGTCACGTTAATCGCAAATTCTCCTTGGGGAATCTCAAAAGTACAAAAAATAGTTAATGTTCCATATACAAATGCTGTTATATCTAACCCTCAAGGGTCTATAACTTTTTTTCCTGCGGGTGGGAATTGGACAGGGTCTCCTATAAGTTATGATTATATTTTTACGGGAGATTCTAACACAAATATTAACGATTACTATTCCTATAACTACACATCGGTACCTTTTGTTGTTTCTGGTTATACACAATCAACATTAAATGATATCGCACAATTTGGACCAAAAATAAATTTAGCGGGAGGTAAATATAAATTAGGAATACAGGTTACAGGTACAACAGGTGCCATAGGGACCTATTGGGGAGTAGACCAAACAAACACATATTCTGCATATACTATAAATGGTATTAACTACTTTGATTATGAAGATTTTACAATTTATGTTACAGATTCCTATGGTCTTGTACCTGGTGAAATTGTATTGAGTGCCATTACAAAAAATGAGGCTTTATTAAATGTCATTGACCAACCAGAAATTATAACTAATGTTTATATTGAACGAGGTAAGTATACACCATTAGAAAATGTAATGAGAATAGGAGAAGTCGATAATGTCGGGGACTTAGAAAAATACGGATACAAATATTTCAATGTAGAAAAAGTATCAACATAACTATTTATTAAAAAAAAGAAAAAAACAAAATGGCAACAGGCAATTACGGAACAATAAGACCATCAGATGTTAGTCCTGAAGACGTAGAAATCGTTATGGTTTATACCGAATCGAGGGACGACACGCAAAATTTTACACTTACAACTTTGAATGCTCAAGACGTTCTTAGACCATATTTTAATAATGATGCTACAGGTGGTGATACTGTTGAGGTTTTAGGTGGTTTGTACAATTTGAAATTACCGGCAGATCAATTTAATAAGTTAGGTATATACACTCTTATGATAAGACCTGCTCAAATTAGAACTTTAATAACTGATTGTGGTGTTTTATCCTCTCTACCAAATGTAAAAGGTATAGTCATTGACTTGAATAATGTACCAACACAATATAAAAATAAATTTGTTAATCAAGGATTGGTAGGATTTAGAGTTGAGTACTTAAATCCCGACGGAACAAAAATTCCTAACTTTTTTAGAATAATAACTTCCTCATTTTACTGTGAACCAGTCATTCAAAACTTAACAAACACAATTCAAAAATCTATCAGATATAGATATGTAGAAGGAGCAACTAATTTATTGTTTTGTACGTTGTCACCATCATCATCCCCCACTAATAAACCAAGTGCCACTCCATATATAGGACAACCAAATCAAAATATTATAATTACAAATACATTTTTTAATCCTATATCTACTGAAATTGAAATTGTTGATCAAGATATCTCAACCCTTGCAATTGCACTTTACGGTAATCAGACTAAGTCTATTGAAGATGGTATTTACACAATCTACGATTCGGATAACAACATTTACAAACAATACAACTTGTATGAAATCAAAGATCAGTTTAATACGTTACTTTATGAAGTTAGACAAGATCGTGGTGAGAATATTGATTTCTCTAAAGCTTTTAATAATATAACTGCTTAATGGCAATAAATAAATTTACTTGTCCGCCTCAGAGTAGCGCAGCCAATCAATTCTCAAATAATTTGGTGGGTGTTCAGTTAGTAACTGGTGGTGGTTTAACGCAAGCAAATTTTAACTTCACAACAAATATTACTGAAAAACAAAACCGAACATTTACTATCGGTACATTTTCAGACCCAATAAATCTTGAGTCAATAAATATTGAAAACAATATTGAGGCTGCGGATATATTGGCCAACAACTATAGGGTTTATCCTAATTATGATCTTTCACAAGTTACTAACTTTACACAATACGGTTCATTAACAAAAAGATTTTCAGTATCCATTACAAAAATAATAAATTATTTTCCTGCGGCATTGGAGGTGTCTCCCCAAACAGCCAGTTTTATAACACAAGAAACCGCAATAAATATTTCCTACGACCCGGTAGAAGATGATACAACTTTTGAAATTACTCTTTCTTCAATAAGAAACCCGTTTGATATAGACTATTCAATTAACGCAGACACAAATTCTTTATTCAACGAAAATGAAGTTTCTCCATTAAGAAACTTAAAACGAGAGTTTAAGAAATATGCTTTAATTATTGGTGGTAATGAATATCCAGTAAATTATATTTATCCAACCGACAGTTTATCAACCACATTAAAACTTATCGTTGATGGTAACCCATTTAATGGTAATCAAATATCTTACGATTATTTAGTTATTAGACCAAACAATTATGAGGTTAATAGAGTTTTTAATTTGAACTTTGATGCGGTTGAAAACTTTTTGTTGAATAGACAAATCACACCGGCCTACACCGCAACTTTAAAAGTACCAAAAGAACAAGATAATGGTACATACAAAATTACAACAGAATTAGTAACATTCCCAAGAGCTGGTTTATGGAATTTAGATATCATAAGTGCAAGTTTTGATAATTATTTGAATCAATTAAATGATTTTGCTACAAGTTTAGATGAGTATACTACAAATATAGTATCAAGATTTTTAACTACAGGGGCTTTAAAAGAGTTTGACACCCCTGATCAAAGATTTGAAAAATTATTACAAATTTACGGAAGAAGTTTTGACGAAACAAAAACATTCATATCTGCATTAGGTAATATGAATAGTGTTCATTATACAGTTAAAAATGACATACCTTCTCAACTTTTAAAAAATTTAGCTCAAACTTTAGGGTGGGTTACTAATTTCTCACCAATATCTAATGAAGAACTTTTACAGGCGGTATTCACAACTCAACCAAACAGATTTCCTGGTTTACAAATAGGACCAACACCTGAAGAATTAAATTACCAATTCTATCGTAACTTGATTTTGAATTCTGCGTACCTATTTAAGTCCAAAGGAACTAGAAAATCAATTGAGTGTCTTTTAAGAATGGTTGGTGCACCTGAAGCTTTGATAGATTTCAATGAACACATTTATGTTGCCGATCAAAGGATTAACATGAGTGAGTTTACAAAACAATATTATCAAATTACTGGCGGTACATATGTTGAACAATTACCCGTTTTACAGGGGGATAATACATTTTCAATTCAGGGAATTCAATACACTGGTTTTACAACAACTTCAACTAATATCAATGTTTTAACTACTAGAGGAGACTATCCGGTTGATGATTTGGGTTGTCCAAAAATGCCAACACCAACTGAAGAGTATTTCTTCCAAATTGGTGGAGGTTGGTATGAATCAACACCTGATCACAGAATGCCTGAATTCGCAGTACCAACAAATATTGTGTTTACAGGTAATAACCCAAATTTTCAAACTCAACTTTTACCTTTTAATTATGGTGAAGAATATCTTAGTAGATATAGAAACTTCCCATACATGAATTTAGGGTTTAAATTAAGACGAATACAAGACAATAAAAAAAGTTGGGTAGACACTGACCCTACATTACGAGTTAGTTCTGATGGTGGTTTTACTGCGTACTATGAGGTTGGTGAAGAATGTTTAACATTGAACGTAAAAAATACCGACATAATGATGAATCCTGCACAAGGATTAGTTTATGATGTTTGGTCAATGTCAAGACAATACAATTTCCCAATACCTGAACAAGGTTTATTTTACACACCACCGTCTCCTTGTGATATACCTAACCCGTACCCAAAATTAGGTGGAGTTGATTGGACAACTATAGTACCAAAACCCAAACAAAAAACTTTCTTTGAGTTTGCCCAAACATTTTGGAGAAATATGGTCAACACTCGTAATCGTCAATTTATTACTGACGGTAAAACAGGAGGTTACCCAACTTTACAGTCAATATATTGGAGATATTTAGAATCTCAAAATTTGGCAGGAATACAAAATGATAATTTCACCTATCAAACCATGATAGACTATGTTAATGGTATGGGTGATTATTGGATAAGATTAGTTGAACAAATGGTTCCTGCAACTACAATATGGAACACAGGTGTCAGATTGGAAAATTCAGTTCTTCATAGACAAAAATATGTTTGGAGAAGACAACCTGGATGTAAGTTTATTCCAGTTCCTTGTAAACCTTGTAACTTGACGACTGAACTTTATGTTTTTGATTGTCCTGTACAAGAGGTAATTTGTGGATTATATCCTTGGAACAGTGATCCACAAGCTTCATCCTTTGGTGTTGTTTTAACTCAAACTTTAGAAGGATTTTACATTGACAACGGATTAAATCCATCAACTTGTCAAATAAATACTGTAGTGGTCGATTGGTATGTAGATATTAGACTTAACAGCGTTGTTTTAACACAATACCAATTTTTAACAACCGTTGGGCCATCTCAATACCCAACAAGTACACAATGGGTCAATGCATTACAGACCGCATTAGGTAGTTTACTAACATCAGGATATAGTTATAATATTGATGAAGATAATGAACAGGTGATCGTATTTAACAATAATTGTCAACCAAATTTTGATGACATCCAAATAAACGTAGGACTCGAGTTCGATATATATTGTAACGGATAATGGCTATAAGTGTATATAACTTAATTGTAAGTGGTGATTGTAATAATACAGGGTCAGGAGCCGTTTCTTTTGGAGTAACGGGAGGTACTGCGCCATACGCAATTACTTGTATAAATTCTACATTACCACCAACATCAGCATTAACAGGGCCTTACGATTATACTGCGATCTCATTGACTGCTGATACGTATTTTTTACAAATTACTGACGCAGGATCTTATTCAATTATCCAATCAATATACATTTCATCAGGAACTACAGCCACAATAGATAGTACACCAACCTCTTGTGGTTTGAATAACGGATCCGTAACAGGTTTTACATCTGGCGCATACGGAAATGTTAAATTTTCTTTATATGATGGTTCAGATAATTTTATAATTTCGGCACAAACACCAACTTCATATTATGAATTTTTATCTTTATCGGCAGGAACATATTACATTGTTGCGGATGATGGTGGTGGATGTACGGGAATAACGGCATCAGTTATTTTAACACCATCAACAGGTTTTACTTTTGGTGGTTATGTTGTTAATGATGGTAGTTGTCTTGGTGGTGCTAGTGGAAAAGTTTTTATAACAGGATTAACCCAACCAACTTCCGCTTACACAATAAATTGGTCAACAAATGTTGGTTCTCAAACAGGATTTACTGTAACAGGTCTAACTGGCGGAACATATATTGCAACAATTACTGATTCTCAAGGATGTGTTGGTAGTCAATCTTTCACCGTCACAACAGTACCTCCACTTGCATCGGGAGGATTTATCACAATAAGTCAACCAACTTGTTTTGCTAATGATGGTATTGTGGAATTTATTGTAGTTGATGGAACTGCGCCTTATTTTTTCAGTGGTTCATCAGGACAAGTTGAAGTAACTTTTGATACTTCCGTAACGTTTACAGGATTATCCTCAGGTGCTTACAGTTTTCTTGTAACAGATGCGGGTCTTTGTACTATTTACGATTCTGTAAGTTTACAAACACCGAATTCTTTTAGTTCGGTCATGGTAAATACCACAAATGCGACATGTTCAGCAAACGACGGAACTTTACAAGTCATAGTTGATAATGGGTTAAGTACTGAAGCGAGTTTGCAGATATCAATTTCAGGGTCAACAGGAATCAGTCAAGTTGGTAGTTTAGGTAGCTCAACTCAAACTTTTTATGGGTTGGCAAATGGGACCTACATCTATACAGTTTCATCAATTGGTTGTACCTACACGGGACAAACAACTATAAATTCAAGTAGTTTATATAGTGCAACTACCCAAGTTACAGGTACAACTTGCGGAACCAATAATGGTATCGTACAAGTAACCGCATCAACTGGAGGAACATTACCCTACACTTTTACATTAACAGGACCTAATTATAACCCATCAACTTATACAGGACCCCTAAGTACTTTTACTAACTTACCATATGGTAATTATACTTTAACAATCCAAGACTCAAGTACACCTTCGTGCACACAAACATATCCTGTTTATGTTGGATACAGCCAAGGGGTTTATTTTGATTTATACCCCCAAAACCCAATTACAGGAAATGACGGGTCTATTACCGCTTTTATATTATCAGGGGAACCTGAATTTGATCTGACTTGGAGTAGTAATGTTGGTGGTCAAACAGGATCTACAGTAACGGGACTGACTGCGGGAACTTACAGTCTTAGCGTAGTTGATGCAAGTGGATGTTCATTAACAAAATCGATTGTATTGACAGGAACCAAAAAATATTCAAGTTATAGATATTATACGGTATGTGAAGAACAATTCTTTGACAGTGGATTGGTGACTAAAAGATCAATGAGGGCCATGTATTTAGAAGGGTTTGGAGATTTAACAAGTGGTGATACAGGTTGTATAATTAACTCCGCAAACTTTTCAATTTACGCACAAGTTGGTAGTCAGTCTGCTCAGACAGAATTTTACACTTCATCGGGAGCAACAGATTACCCAAGTGATGATCTTTGGGCAGATACGATAGTATCAACTTTAGATTCTTTTGTTGGAATATCTGGAGTTACTTACGACATAATAACAAATAGAATAAACATAAGTTCATCTTGTGAACAAATTACTGATAATTGTGGTACAACAACCATAAATCCATTGCAGGACAATCAGATTATTGTAAATTTACTCATTGATTACAATATATCCTGTGTAAGTTGTACATAAAATGCCAAATCAAGTTGTTATATTATCTGCAACTGGCGTTACATCCCCATTCAGTGGTACTGCTTGTGATGTGTACGGTAACAATTGTTCCTATATTGGTAGCGGCACAACATTTCCTGTACTTTTTATTCTACCATCACAATTTGACACTGCACCAGCACTACAGTTGACCTTAACTGATTCATTGGGTTGCTCAATTTCAGAAATAATATATTGTACTGGTGGTGGAGGACCAGACAAACAATTCCAAAATTTAGAATATTTCTTCTTTATGAGTGGAGATATCTATCAATTCCAATAAGACGATATTTATTATTTGATATGGCATTATTAACAGACCAAATTTTAGCTACAGGTGTCACCCCAAGTGATTTAATACACATAGTAATAACTGGTGATACCTCACAAAATCCTGCGGGTTCATCATATAAGGCACCAATAAGCCAAGTTCTTTCTTTATTTACAGGAACTACTGGTGGGAATGAAGGATATTATGGACAGTTTTATGTTAATACAAATCTCTTTGCACCTACATCAGGGACATCTAATACCATACAATTCAGTGGTACTGAATTATCAAATCAGGTAAGTTTGAACACCATGTCGTTAACCAATGACTCAATTATTTTTAATCAGTCAGGTAAATATCAAATCTATTTTAGAGGTACTTTATATAATGGGGCGTCAACTAAAGAGAGTGTAAGTGTTACATCATACCTCGGATCAAACATTGTAAGATCGGCAATAGATAATGTTGACGTTGAGGCAAATGGTGGTTATGAGACAATAAGTTTTGAAAGTTTGGTGGATGTTGTTTCAGGAGAATCTCTATATTTTATATGGAAAACATCCAATATATTAACGGGTTTTATAAATAGTGCAGGTCTTTCGACAGGATATAGTATAAACGTTAGTGTTTTTAGTGTTGGAGATGTTTTGAGTGGTGCTTCAGGTACTAATGGAACTTCAGGAACTAGTGGTGTTAATGGGACTAGTGGTACCAATGGAACCAGTGGAACTAATGGAACTAACGGCACAAGTGGAACTAACGGCACAAGTGGAACTAACGGTAGTTCAGGTACTAGTGGTGTTAAAGCTTGGGGATCGTTTATTTCTACAGTCGATCAAACTATTGGTGTGGCGGGAACAACTTATAAAATGAGTGCGGATACAACTACAACTAATTCGAATGTAACATTGTCAGGTGGTAGTAGATTTGTTGTTACAAATGGTGGTACGTACAACATACAGTTTTCCGCTCAAATAAACAAATCATCAGGAACTCAAGGAAGTGTTTGGATATGGTTGAGTAGAGGAGGTACACCTATTACTGCCACAAACACTGAAGTTTACTTAGGTGGATCAAGCAATGAAAGAACAGTGGCGGCTTGGAATTGGGTTGATGAGTGTGACGCAGGTGCATATTACGAAATAGAATGGACCGCTGAACATAATAATGTGTTTTTAGATTATACCGCATCACCAACATATGGACCGGCAGTTCCATCTTTAATTGTTACTTTGACACAAGTTTAATCAATTCACTTTTATTTAAATTGACTTAATTTTCCTTTATGGAAAAAATTCTTTTTGTCTCCGCACAGCCAGATGTCCCGTACTTTATTTGGCAAATTAAAATTTATGTAAATAATTTTATTGAAAGTGGTATTGAACCTCAGCAAATACATGTCGTGTTAGGTTTAGTTAATGGTGAAAAAACTCTGTCCAAGAATGCAGAACAATTAAAAGAATTGGGTATTAACATTCATTTTTTTGTTGATGATAGAATTAAAAAAAATTACATACCAAGTATTAAACCATATTTAATTTCTAAATGGTTACAGTCCAATAAAAGTTTTGGAAACCTTTTTTTTCTTCACGACGCCGATATTGTGTTTAGATCACTACCAAATTTTGATAAACTACTAAATGATAACATTTCTTATTTGTCAGATACTATTGGGTATATTGGTTATGATTATATTATGGATTGTTGTAATAGGTATGAATTAAAACACCCTAATTCACAAAAAGGACAATTGATAAATGAAATGGCTGAGGTTATTGGTATCGATATTGAAACAATTAAAATTAACCAACAGAATTCAGGTGGAGGACAGTATCTTATAAAAAATACAACACCTGAAATTTGGGATAAGATCTATAAAGACTCAACTAAACTTTATGATCAAATGTTGGATTATCAAAAAAGATTCCCAATCAATCCAGGCCAAATACAATTTTGGACTGCAGAGATGTGGTCATTACTTTGGAATTTATGGATGTACGGATATAATACAAAAATAACGGATGAGTTAAGTTTTTCTTGGGCTACTGATACTATTGAGATTTATGAAAAACATAGAATATTACATATGGCAGGAGTTACCGATGATTTAAAATCTACAAAATTTTATAAAGGTGATTACATTAACGTAGACCCAATTTTGAAATTAAGACAAAACCCAAATCATTTTGATTATGTCGATAAGAATAGTTCCACAATAAAATATATTGAGAATATGAAATCATTTATTCAAAAATACAACATTTGATTATTTATATAGATAATGATGAATTCAACAACTCCAACTATTAGAAGACCAAATGAATGTGATGTTATTACGATATTTCCTATGGGAGTCGAATGCTCGGTATTACAACCTTCAACCGAAAGATCTTTTGATGGTGCAGCAACACTAATAATTACAGGAGGTACACCACCTTATACTATTTTTTGGGAAATTGGTAGTTTTGCACCGGCTTTGGCAAATATTGGTGTTGGTGAATATAGAGCGACCGTAGTAGATTATTACGGGGATTTTACCGCAAATACAACTTGTGTATTAACAGCAACTACCGAGACTTATTCGGGGGTTTGTTTTGTTCTTTCAGGAATTTTACAAAATGAATTAGTTTATATTTCATCCGAAAGTTTAGGGTTAAAAAATGGAAAACCATATTATAAAATACAATATGGTGTTGAAACTTATGGATATGTTTTTTGGGATCCAAATAATAATCAATGGATATTCTGTAATACCTTAGATTGTCAAGGTAATTATTACAATTATTTAGATAACGGTAATTTCTTTTATCCAACTGGGAATACAGCTCCTGATAATTGGAGATTATACTCTGACTCACCATATATAATTACAGAATCAGTTTTAGGTCTTTGCTCAATACCAAAACCCGAAGTAGAACCAACGGACTTATGTGGTACTTTAATCACAGTAAATAACAAAGGAGGAGGATATTCACTTGTTGAAAATATACAATTTGAGCCGAGTATCGACATAAACGGAGAATCTAGTTGGACTGCGATAACAAATGATTATATTATTTATTGGAATACAGGATCAACACCATCACAATGGACTCTTTCAGGATTTAGTAACGTAAATGCAAATGTTGTAAATAACGACCCCTCAAATCCACCAATTAGTAATTGGCAAGTATTCGGGGATCCTACTATATTAAGTTTTGATGCTAACGTAGGTTTGTGTTCATCGGCTTATACCATTTCAGTTCTTTCTACAGTCAATAACGCTGGATGTGAGGCGACAGGTAGTATTATTGCACAAGCATCGGGAGGGCAAGCACCATATCAGTATTCAATAGACGGAGGAGTTACTTATGTAAATTCACCAATATTTAACAATCTTACACCTGCGTTCTATACGGTTTATGTTAAAGATTCAAATGGAGTTGTGGGCGTTGGTCAGACAGTACAAATAACAAGTACAATACCAACTTCTTATACATTAACATTAAGTGTCAATTATTCAAACAATACATTCACTATTACATCTCCTGTATTACCAGTTGGAGTTACAATAACAGTCAATTTAAATCATTTATCAACTTTTAGTTTTTATCCGTCTTCATTACCAAATCAACCAACCTATAATAATGTTACCACAATTAACACTGTTGGACCTATGACATTAGTTAATACATCCAATAACAGTTATCCATTGGCAGGACCTTGTACCGCGGACTTCCCTATAACAGTTATACAACAAACGAATCAATACACAAATACTTTAAATATAGGTAGTAATCAAACAATAACAGGATCAATTACTAATAATATTATAAATAATCCAAATGGACCTTGTGAGTATGCATCTGGATATTACACTTTGACCATTTCAAATGGGGTGTTAAATAATTGTACGTGTTGTAATTTAAATTTAGTAAATACGACACCACCATCACAAAATCCTGTACAATAAATGTAACATAAGAATATTTATCTTTTAAATGGCATATATAATTAAAAACACATCGGGTTTAGTAAACACAAGAGTTACAGATACAGGAAGACAAAGATTGTCGGAAGGTAGATTTAACATTGTTTATTTCGCAGTAGGAGATAGTGAAGTATCTTATGATGAATTACCATCAACTTACAATCAATCGAATACGGTTATATTAGAACCACAATTTAACTCACAAAATAGTTCGGGGGTTCCTGAGTCAAATAGACAATATATAAAATACCCATATTTAGTTGACGAGGGTGAAACAAATATTTATGGAATTCCTTTTATGGATTCTGGAATTGAATCTGTTTATAATAGAGCCGCAATGAGAGGTTTCTTTACAGGGAACACAACCGCATCCACTATAGATTGGAAGGCTTTAGTAAACAATAGTTACGTTGTTACGGCTAACTATGTTGTAAACATGTATACACTAAATGGTACTAACGAAATTAACGTCTACTCTTTAGGTGGTAATGTACAAAATACTAATACACCACAAGTTGGTGATTTTATTACAATATATTACGATGGTAGAGGATCTACTGACACAAGCTGTAGCAATTTCCCAACGCCCACACCAAGTGCTTCTGCAGGTCAAACACCAACACCTACACCAACACCAAGTTCTACAAATGGAAATCCTTGTGCTTCACCAACACCAACACCTACACCAACACATACCCCTTGTCTAACACCATCCAACACACCACAATGTCCTGTACCACCACCACCTGATTGTGTAAAAGACGTTGTAAGTTGCTTCTCAATCCTCACATATAGAATAACCGCAGTTTGTGGTGATAAATTAACTCTTGATAGACCAACACCTGACTTTACTAACTTATCCTCAGATTGTATTGCAAGAACAATTATTTATCCACCACAGATGGTACCTTTATATGATAGTTTTACACCTGAACCACATTGGGCTCAAAGTGTAATTGATTTTGAATCGGTTTGTGACACAGATCAGTTTGATGTTAAAATATGGAACATGAATATTCCGTGGACTGAAAGTCCTGCGGGATTATCGTCAACACAATATCAAGACTATACTAAATTTGGATCAATAAATTATATAGGTCAGAAAGAATATTTTGGATATAATTCTTCTGATGGACAAACATCAACTGATGATGTTTACTATTACAACTCGTTCGGAGAAAAAATTGTTGTTACCCCAGAAAATCAAAAAGCAATAGCGATCATTCACTATACAAATCAAACAATCGATTTCTTCTATGGTGAAAAATTTGCATTAGAGCCATTTGATTCTAACAATGTTGATAACACCCAAGGACAAGCCAGAAACTTCAAATTGCACATGCCAACCATAATGTGGCATAAAAACCCTGAATGTTGTTTTGGTCAAACATTTTGGGTTGATCCTGCAGGATTTGAAGGTAAAAATTTATTTGAAGTTCAATATATTAAGTCAAAAATATCAGATCAAATGAATCAACCTGGTATAAGATATTATAATCTTTGGGACACTTTTGCACAACCTAATGGATTACCAAGTAGAGTTGGTAAAGTATTTCCCGATTCAAAGTTAATTGTTATTGATGATGAAGAGTTAGTTGCAGCATTATCTTATAAATCAAATAGAAATTGGACTTTACCGGCACCTCAAGTTTCACTGATAACCCCTAATACATGTGGAGTATCCAACTCAACAGGAGTTTTAACAGGTGGGTCAGAAACACTTTGGATTACATACCGATTATCGAATACAAATACATTTACAAATTCACTACATAGTAATTACTATACTAGTGTTGTTGGGACCCAAAATGTTTGTAGTCCTGACACACCTCAAAATGTGGCGGTTAGATTCGGATCTGAATTTCCATGTTTGGTACAACCTGGATTCAATCCAACAACAACTACCACAACAACATTTAACCCAACCACAACAACAACCACAATACCTTACACGACAACAACTACAACTAGTTGTCCTGTTTGTGTTGTACCGGCTGGATTCTACGCACAACAATTCCAAGTTTTGGCACAGAAAACTCCTATAGGAGAAAGACCAAATCCTGAACTGTGGAAATTGATTGATTTTACAAGTCAAATTAGCCAAAATTTTATCAACGGATATGTAACTCAAGAATCCTTAACCGCAACTACATTTATTGTTACTGCGGAAAATTATAGTTCTGCACCTTACTACAATCTTAATGATTATATTGATTTAGTTCCCAACGGCGCAACAGGTCAGCAATTGAATTTTGGTGATGAATATTATTTTTATGGTAACTTGGAAACTGACATACAAGCAACAATTTACGAAATGAAATATAAAATAAATTTGAGTTCTAGCGAGTTTTTAGTTTCACAAAACCCAACTTGGACATTTGGAACTCAATCTTATATCTCTGAAATTGCTTTAATGGATGAAAATAAAGATATATTAGTAATGTCAAAAATGCAATCTCCCGTATTAAGACAAGGAATTCAACAATATGTTATAAAGTTAGATTTTTGACAACTATTCAGTTTCAGATCAAATTGTATATTTTAATTTAAAAGAATCTTATTTATGGCAAAAAGTCTCAAAAATTCACCAAAAGTGTTAGGTCTCGATATTTCCACTAAAACTATTGGGTGGGCATTGTTTGATATAAAAACACAAGAACTGTTAGAATTAACACATGTTTCACCAAGACCTAAGATGGAAAAGGAAGATGATGACAAATTGAAAGAACTTCTTCTCAAATCTGAAATTTTTGCAGAAAAGTTAAGACAATATAAAGACCTTGGAATAGTCAGAATTATAATTGAAGAACCACTACTTAATTCAAATAATATTTATACAATCCAAACATTATTAAGATTCAATAGTTTTGTATTCAAAGAAATCTATAATATATTAGGAATAGTTCCTGAATTTATCTCAACTTACAACTCAAGAAAGTTCGCATTTCCCGAGTTAGTTCAAGAAAATGATAAGAAGAAATTTGTTTTGTTTGGTGGATTACCGAAAGACGTTGATAAAAAAATGATTATATGGGAAAAGGTTGCAAAAAGAGAACCACAAATCAAATGGTTATATACTAAAAACAACACCTTGAAGAAAGAAAACTTTGACCAAACAGATGCTTATACATGTGCATTGGGATTCATGAAATTTAAAAGTATTTGGTAATAATATCCTTTTAAATACCGATAATTGGAAATATCGTCTTTATAGACGATATTTTTTTTTAAACACAAACTGTGTTTAAGAAGTCTACAACGATGTTTGAAGAAGTTGAGGTTGGAGTTGTTGTTGAACAAATTATTATTGCTGAATAAGAAGTTACAGAACTACTTTCACTACCAGTACAATTATTGTAATTAAATTTAACTATTGAAGGGCTATTATTAGTAACTCTGTATTGATATAAAACACAAGGACTAACACTTGGAGTTGGAGTTGGTGTATTTGTTGGAGTTGGAGTTGGGGTTTGAGACAAATTAGGTATACATTGTAAACAAGCTCCATCGGTTTGAGAACCAATTTCAGTGGTTAGTGTTACAGAATCAACACCACTTATATTTTCAAAAAGACCATCAAACAGAACACACAATCCTTGACCATTTATTACCGCATTGTAGACATAACCTTGTTTTGGTGATGTTTCTCCTGAAACCAAAACTAAATCTGAAGTGTAATAATGTACACCTGTAAAACAATCAGTAAACCTTTTACTGTTTGCACATTGTAAAATTTCAGAAATTGTACTAAATGTGACATCACCACTAAACGAACAAGGTCTTGTCACATCTGGTGATGGTGACGGTGTTGGAGTATTTGTTGGTGTTGGTGTTGGTGTATAACCACTTGCGGTGACCAACATAGAAATACCACCACAAATCGCGGAAGATGTTGGGGTTGGAGTTGGTGTGGGGGTTGGGGTATTTGTTGGCGTTAAACTTGGGGATGGTGTTACTAAACAATCAAATATCGCGGAAAAATCAAAATCAACACACGGATTTGTGGTTGTTGTCGTAGTTACGCAGTATCCAGTATAAGCAACTGTATCATCAAAATCAGGACAAGTAGACGTACTACCATATGGGCCAAATTGATCACATGGATCACCTAAATTTTGTGCCAAACACCATCTTGTTTCACCTGTTGAGTAAAACATAAAATATCCTGTTGTTTGACCTGTATAATAAAATTGACCACCGTAAACACTGGCTTGCTGATATGTATCATCGTATGTGGAGTCATTTTCAACACAAAAAAATTGAGTACATGTACATGCTGAAATTCCAATCAGTTGACCAGTAAAATCTGTTTCATATACATCAATACCATCTGAATAGTATGCTAAAGTTGTTGAAATAGTACATCCTGAATCTGAAAATAAAAATTCACCAATAGTTAAAGAGTCACCATAAATTGGGTTTATTAAAGGTGCTCTACACGAGGAATCTGGATCTGCTGTTGCGGAAAATAATCCCAAAAAGTTACAAGAACAACCTGATATTCCTAATTTAATGGCTCCTGTACCACCAGTTTCAAAAATATTATTACCATTACTTAAGAAATAATTATCCAAGGTGACCGTACAACCTGAGTCTTGATAAACTAAATTACCAGGGTATAAAGAAGTACCATACAATGTGGTTGTTGTTGCTGATGTACACAACAATGGGTTATTAACACTATCTATCGCAAACGAACCTAAACTAACGCACATATTATAAACTTAAATTTTCTTTTACTATACAATTATTACTATCTACAACTTTAACACCACAAGATGCCATACCTTCTAAAATAAATGGTAAATCAAAAGAATATGGAACCTCAGATGTTCCAATGGTATCAACGTAAATACAAGTTGTATATCCTGTATCACAGGCATAAACATCAAATGGGGATAATCCACTTAAACTTGAGATTGTTATTTGTGTTGGCATATCATCAATAAATATAAAAGAACTGAAAAGTTTGTGTAGTTGATGTATTGAAACTTTATGTTTATATTGTAAGGGATGGAAGAAAATGAGGCATTAGTTGAGTTATTAGAAGAAGTTCTTGGTGACCACGGACTTCACTACCCCAATCGTGGACAAATTTCATTTAATTGCCCCGTATGTGATGACGGAAGAAATAAACACAATTTGGAAGTTAACTATATTGATAATGTTTATAAGTGTTGGGCTTGTGGGGATAGTGAAAATACACACGGAGCTTTAGGTAGAATATTTGACAAGTATGGAAATAAAAAACAAAAAAAACTTTATAACGTTTTAAAACCTGAAACAGTAGTAAAAAGAGAAAGAAAGAAAAAAACACTCAAACTACCCGAAAGCTTTACCCTATTCAAAGACTCAAGTTCGGTATACCCTGTTAGAAGACAAGCAATGAACTATCTTAAAAGCCGTGGAATTACAGATGAGATGATAGAAAAATTTGGTATTGGATTTTGTGATAAGGGTGACCACGCTGGTAGAATTGTTATTCCATCTTATAATAAAAAAGGCGAATTGAACTATTATATCGCAAGAAGTTGGAACCCAACCTCAAAGGCTAAATACAAAAATCCTGAGGCTGAAAAAGACAAAATTATATTTTGGGAAAATCTAGTTGATTGGAAGAAAGACATTTATTTGGTTGAAGGTGCATTTGATGGGTTGTTTTTGGATAACCCAATACCTATGCTTGGAAAACATATGTCCGAACTTTTGTTTGAGACAATATATAAAAATGCTAAAGCTAATGTAATTATTTGTTTGGACGGAGATGCTTGGCAAAATGCGGTTAAACTTTATCACGAATTAAATGGTGGTGAGTTATATCAAAAAATAAAAATACTCAAACTTCCTATGGATCAGGATGTTTGTGATCTAAAGGGTCATATTGACTCTTATTATGTAACAATAAAGGACTAATGGATTTAAAAAAAATTGCTGAGGAGATAAGAGAAATTATCACTCAAAAACAAAAAGAATTACAACTTACCTTCGAAGAGGAAAGTCATAAATACACAATGTTGGATAAAGATGGTAATCTACGATCAGACTTTCCTTCAGTGTCTAAAGTAATGAAGATATTTTATGATGACTTCCCAACTGAACAAGCCGCTTATAACAAAGCTGGTGGCGATCCTGATGAGGCTGAAAGGTTAATGGAAGAGTGGGCGGAAGCCGGTAAAAAATCAACAAACTTGGGATCAAGATGTCACTTCTTTTTGGAGGAACACGTATTAAACGAGTTTGATATTGATAAAAAAGTTCGTCAACCAATCTTTGATTGTGATGCCGAACAGATCATCAAAAGTGATACGATGATTATTGCTGGTAAACGATATATTGATTTATTAAAGGAAAGAGGTTGTGTGTTGATTGATACGGAGATGGTATTAGGTCATCCTGAACTTGAATACACAGGTCAACCTGACAAAGTTTGGTTGGTTATTGGTATTAACGGAAAGGTTGGTATTTTGATTACTGACTGGAAAACAAACAAACCAAAGAACTTTGCGACCACAAGGTATACAAAACAAATGAAAAAACCATTTGAAGATCTACCAGATAATGCGTTGGGACACTACCAAACGCAATTACCTTTTTATGGTAAACTTTTGTTAAAAATGTTAGAAGGTAGTAAGTACCAGGACATACAGCTTTTTGGTTGTATTGTTGTTTTAATCACCGAAGAAAGAGAATATCACGAATATAGAGTATCCAAAAAAACAATGAATACAATTCTTGAAATGGATATGAAACATTATTTGACTAAACTTAAGAAATAAACTATTATTGAGTATGACATTAACAATTACCCCCACTTGGGTAACAACGACTAGTTGGGACCAATTATTACCTATTAAAATAAACATAAATTATATAATAAAATGAGTGACGATATTATAAGACCAAAAATCGACTTACGACAACAAACAACAATCAAATGTGAAAAGTGTGAGTCTAAGTTCTTCAAAGAAGTAACTATGTTGAAGAAAGTACCAAAATTATTGACAGGAAGTGCCGAAGACACTATTGTACCATTCCCTACATACATGTGTAATGAGTGCGGTCACGTAAATGAAGACTTTGAATTATTCATAGACTAATGGAAATAGGTAAAATGACTATCAGTGAAGCAGAACCATACTTAGAAAGTATTGCAATGCTTTATGGATTAAACTTGGGTAAAGTTAAACATTTCAAATTTGCAAGAATGATTTTGGCAACCCTTTATTGTAGAGAAAACGCATGACACACAAAGAATTTTATTTTTGGTTAGAAGGATACCTTCACGCAAGGTTAGAAGATGAAAAACTTGAGATTACACCAATCATTGAAAAAATGAATAAGGTTAAAGAAGATAGTAAAATTGGTATAGCAGAACCATTTAGAGTTCCAATACCGGTGAATCCTTTTCCAATTCAAGACGACCCATATAAACCACCATTTGAGGTATATTGTAATGATAAACAACAATTAAATGATTAAAAAACTAGTACATTTTTCTGACCTACACATCCGTCTTTTTAAAGATCATGATTTGTATAAATCAATTTTGGAAACTGCTATTGAACAATGGAGAGAATTAGAACCAGATCGTATTGTGTTTACGGGAGACTTAGTTCATTCTAAAAACCAAATGACACCTGAACTTATTGAGATGGTTAGATGGTTATTGACCGAATGTTCGTTTGTTGCAAAAACAATTATTATACCTGGTAACCACGACTTTTTGGTAAATAACACCGAAAGATTAGATGCCTTAACACCAATCATTAGTTCTTTAAATAGTAAAAACATTTTTTATTACAAAGACAGAGGTGTTTATGAAGATGAAAACATCAGTTGGTGTGTATATTCACAATATCAAGGAAATATTCCACCTGACATTACAGAATCAAAAGGTAAAAGAATTGGATTATTTCATGGACCAATACAAGGAATGAAAACAGACCTTGGTTTTGATTTTGGAGAAGAGGCATATGATGTTGAAAAGTTTGATGGACTTGAAACTGTATTATGTGGAGATATTCACAAAAGACAAGAATTTAAATTCAAGACCGGTAAAGGTTATATGATCGGATCACCAATCCAACAAAACATTGGTGAGAGTGTTGGAAAACATGGTTATGGTATTTATGATGTTGAAACAAAAGAATATTCTTACGTTGATTTACCAAACCCAAAACCATTTTTGAAGTTCTCCATAAAATCATTTGAAGATATTGAAAATGGATTCGAAAAACTCCAAAATATTTAATAAGGAAATAATGCAGGCGGTGTCTGCATTTTGTGAATCACAAGAAATTAAGGATATTGATAATTTCATATACCTATGTTTCAAACAAGGATTCGATATTAAAAAATATGGTTTTTTGGGTAAAACGGGTGGGATTGAGGAAAAACAGGTGGAAATTGAGGTAATTCGAGAAATACAGGTGGAAGTACCGGTTGAAGTTATCAAAGAGGTTGAGGTGATAAAAGAAGTTCTGGTTGATAGAGTGGTTGAGAAAATAATCTATACCACCGATGACAACCAAATTAACGAACTTGGCGAAAAAAACGCCAAGTTGGAAATTGAACTATTAAGAAATTCCGAACAGTTGGATGAATTGTTGTCAAAAATAGAATACTTAAACGGAGAAATTTCGATTAAGACCACTGAAATTGACAAAGTTAGACAAGAATTTTCCACTAAAACGACAGAAATGGAAAGTTTTTTCCAAAATGAAATGTCTAAAAAGGATAATGATATAGACGAACTTAGACAAAAGTTAGACGATCCTGTAACAAATAATAAAGTAAATATGTTACAAGAGACTTTACAAAATCTAAGAACTGAACTACAACAAAAGAACGAACAAATAAAAGAATTAGAAAAAATAAACCGAGACCTTTTGAATGGTAACACAAACCAAGCTTATCTTCTGAGGGGATCAAATTTAAATAGAAGATTATGATAATTTTAATTTGGATTATTGCTGCTTATGGAATGACAAACATTCTAGTTTACGGATCAATTTTTAACGGATTGAGAAATTGGATACATAAATGGGGAAACTCAGAATGGTACGCATTCCACGGGTTAGGAAAGTTTTTATCGGGATTGATATCCTGTGTATTATGTACATCAACATGGGTAGGTTTTTTTATGTCCTTAACATTGTTCGCTCCTTGGCATGAAACAATTGGACTTAATAAATATATTTCCATATTTTTTGATGGAATGTTGTCCGCAGGCGCTGTATGGGCAATCAATAGTATAATTGAGTGGTTTGAAGAAAATAGACCAAATAATAATAATTAACAAAAAATAAAATGGGTAAAAAGGCAAAAGAACACAGAAAAAAAGTTGAAAAAAGAAATGCAAGAGTACAACAACAAAAAACTGGTATGCAAAAGGCGTTCGAAAAACTTATTGAAGAACAGATGACTAAAATGAAAGAAGAACAAGAAATAAACGCTAAGTTGGGGGCACAAGATTTAAATTTTGAAGTTGTCGACGAAAAAATAATTGATCATGCATTTAGTTTTGTGCCAAATCCTGAAGAATCCGCAAAAATTAACAAGGAGTTTGAACCTGAATATGATAGTGCGGGTTACACAATCGAAGATAGAGAGTTACCAACAGAAGAATAAAAATGGATTTATTCAATCCACCGAGATTATACAATTATAAAATTATGATAAAAGACTTGGACTTTTCACTATTTGAAAACCCAATTATACAAGTTGTATGGGAAGATGTGCCTGAAAACTTTACACAAGACAAATTAAAAAGTGTAAAACATTACTTTTCAAAGAAGTATAATACCAGCAATGTGAATGTTCTCACCAAAGCAAAGAATATCGAAAATGAGAACACACAAAGTATTGATGTGTCAGTGAATATTTCTGATCCACAATACCAACTTGATCTTATCACTAATCATCTTAAGTCCAAAGGACATCAAGATAAAATTGAAGACGTGTTGTTAATAAACAAAATGGTTGAAAACAAAATGTCTGGTGATGAAGAAAACCAAGCTCAATTCAAGAAATGGTATATTCGAAACATTGAGTTCTCAAACTTTTTATCGTATGGTGAAAATCAAAGATTAGACTTTGATAAGTTAAACGGAATTGTAGTTGTTGAGTCTGATCCGCCAAACTTTGGGGGGAAGACTGTTCTTACCGTTGATCTCCTAATGTTTTTATTTTTTAACGAAACAACAAAAACTAGTAAAGCTGAGGAAATTTTTAACCGATTTTCAAACAAAGACAAGGTCCATGTAAAAGGCGAAATTACTATTGATGGTGAAGACTATGTTATTGTAAGAAACATTGAAAGAAAACTATCTAAGAAAGGTGAATGGAATGTTAAAACAGAATTGGATTTTTTTAAAAAATTATCTGATGGTACTTTGTTGAACTTTACTGGTGAACAAAGAAGAGAAACTGAAGCATTTATTAAAAATTCAATTGGAACTAAAGAAGATTTTTTGATGACAATTCTCACAACAGGATCAAATCTTGAGGATTTATTGGAGTCAAAACCAACAGCCAGAGGTCAAGTATTGTCTCGATTTATGGGACTTGAGTTCCTGAAAAGAAAAGAAGAAGTTGCAAAAGAAATTTACTCTGAGTTCTCAAAACAAAAAATTTCAAACATCTATTCTTCTGAACAATTAAAAAGTGATATTGAAACACATCAAAACTCAATTATAAACCTACAAAATCAAATTAAAGAAAGTAACCAATCTTTAGTTGAAGTTGATGAGGCAATTACAAAAGGTAAAACATATCGTGATGATATGTTAAAGAAAAAACACACAAACATTGACCAAGAGTTAAGTTTGTTAAACCCAGAAAAAACAAAAGATGAAATCAAAGAAATTGAACGTGAGAAATTGGGATTTCTTACAAAAATATCCGAAATCAAAGTTGTTGAACCTTCTCAATTCTATGAAGAAGAAATCCATGACAAGGTTAAAGAAGAGATCAATGTCCTTTACAAAGAGATCGTTAAAATTGATACAGAAATTGCGTCAATCAATAAATTAAAGTCTTCGGTTGAAGGCGGAATCAAGTGTGAGCACTGTGGAATTGAGTTGATGAATGCAGCAATTACTAACGCAAAAATTGCGGAATTAGATGGACTTATTGTGCAAAAAAACACAAAAACAACACTTATGACGGATTTATCCATCAAAGAACAAGGTTTTGTACAACTCAAAAAAGAGTTCGACGAGTATGAGAAAAACAAACTTGTTAAAGAAAAGTATGAAATATCTGTTGAAAGTTGTGATTTAAAAATTGGTTCATTAACCGATAAGATTAAAAGGTGGGAAGAAATTCAAGATAAGATCCAAGAAAACCAAAAGATTGAGTCTTTATTGATTAAGGCCGATGTTAGACTTGATGAACTTGAACTCCAAAAAAGAACTTTGATAAACTCAACTACAACAAACGAAGGTTTGATAAAATCAATTGAGGAAAAAATAAACGAAGCCAAAAAGAAAATAGTCACAATTAAAGAAGAGGAAGAGAAAGAAAAAATATATAAGATTTTTTTAGATCTTTATGGTAAAAATGGAATATCAAAAATTATTATGAAGACTATGATGCCCTTAATCAATTCTGAATTACAAAGGTTAATGGAAGACTCGTGTTATTTCAAATTAGAAGTCAGAATTTCTGATAAAAATGAGGTAGAATTTGTAATGATTGATAACGGTACAGGAGTTGAAAAACTTATGAGTAGTGGGTCTGGATATGAAAAAACTGTTGCCTCATTAGGTTTAAGATCTGTTTTAACTAAAATATGTACCCTCCCAAAACCAAATTTAGTAGTTATGGATGAGGTTTTTGGTAAAGTTTCTCCTGAAAATTTTGAATTACTTTATGAATTTTTTACTAAAATAAAAGATTACTTTGAAAAAATATTTGTAATTTCGCATCATAGTTTAATAAATCAATGGGGTGAACACATTGTAAGAATTCGTAAAGAAAATAACGTATCAAAAGTATTATAAAATGAAAAATAAGGTCAAAGAATTGAGGGATAGTATTTTTTCTTTAAACACTAGAAAATTTGGCACTGTAAATGAGATGTTAGTTGAAAGAATTGTTGAAGAGTTTGGGTTGATTGTTGAAGAACCAAAAGACACATCTTACGATAGGAAAATTGATAACTCAAAAGATGAGATTAAAGGATCACGAGTACTCAAAGAGTCTAAACTCAAGTTTTCAAAAGAAAATATTATTGATTGTATTTTAAATCATGAATCACATCGAATGATCAAATTAGAGGACGCCTCAAAAAATACATGGGACTCAAATATACAACAAATTAAAACAGACCTTTTTTCTACTTTATGGTATTCATTGTATTTTGAAGATAAAGTTGTACTATTCAAAATAAAAAACAACTTAATAAAGGAAGATAAGAAGATCAATTATTCTGACAAACAACATAGAAAAAATGTTGGTGAAGGACAATTTCACGTCTCAAACAAAAACATAAACTATCATTTGGATAATTATTTGGTTAAAATTATCACATATGATGAAGTTTATGAAAAACTTAGTTAGAACACTGGTTGTTTAGAAAAAAATCTTATATTTGTAGAACAATTAAAAAAAACAAATGAATTACTTACTTTTTGTATACTATAACACTGAGGTAGAAAACTCAGAAGAAAAAACACAAGAGATTGGAACAAAACTAGCTGAACATATGACAAGTGGTCAAGTAAAGTTCATGTACGGAGACCGACATGCGATATTTCATTTTGGGTGTAAAAGTGACTTTATAGATGTTTCTGACGTTGTATTTTTTATTTCTGAAGAAGTATCAGGATTTGAATATTTACTGACAAAGAAAGGAAGAGATTACTCGTCTAACTTTGATAAAGACAACCTTGAACATTTAATGACGTTAAAGAACACTACCCCAAAGAAACATAAACCTGCGGCACCAAAATTGAGAACAAATGATCTTAAAGGTGATGAACCATTTATGGATCTTGCGGACATCATCATGAATTTCAAAAGGAAAGAAGTTTGTAATATGACTTTGGATGAATTGTTAGATAAGATTAGTATCCAAGGTATGGAATCATTATCTGAATTAGAAAAACAAAAATTAGACGAGTACTCAAAATCACTTTAAAAACAAAATATGAAAGACAAAAACACTGGAGCATCAATCAATCAAGAAGAAATTTATCATTACCTTAAAGATATTAGAAAAATTAAGGTAATGACTGCCGAAAGAGAACGACACTTGGCTACTAAAATGAAGTCAAATGAAATTTCTATTTCTGAAAAACAAAAAATAGAGCAAGAGTTGTTGACAGGTAATTTACGTTTTGTTATTACGGTCGCAAAACAATATCAAAATCAAGGATTGGATTTATCTGACTTGATAGCTGAAGGAAATTTAGGACTTATGAAAGCTATTAAAAACTTTGATTGGAACAAAGACCTACGTTTCATTTCTTATGCGGTTTGGTGGGTTAAACAATCAATAATCCAATCCCTTAATGATAATTCTCGTACAATTCGTCTTCCGGTTAATGTTGTACAAGATTTACAAAAAGCCAAAAAAGAAGTCGAACAAACAGGTAAAAAATTGGACGACAGGTTCCAAACATTACCCTCAATCATAGATTTAGATATGAACATCAATGAAGACGGTGACACACTTGTCGACATGATAGAAAACAAAGATGCTTTAGCTCCTGATGCAGGTTTCAACACTAAAGATATTTTGAAAGATAAACTAATGAGTTTATTGGATGTTTTAGATGATAGAGAAAGAGTTATTGTGGGTGATTATTTTGGTTTAACGGGAACGCCACGAACTTTGGAAGACATTGGATCAGACTTTGGTCTAACAAAAGAACGAGTTCGTCAAATTAAAGAAAAGGCTCTTCGAAGACTTAGAAATGATTCTTCTGAATTATTCGATTATTTATAGAATGGGTTGAACCGAGATTACCCATACAACTCGGCAGAAGGTGCCTGAAGTCACCAAGGTGAAAATCCTCAATTCTATCTATATGGTAGGATGAAACTACACTCCCCCACTGGTACCGGTGGGGGTTTTATTATTTTAGGGGTTTATAATTCTTAACGATTTGATTATTTTAATATTTATCTAATAAACAAATTAAATGAACAAAAAAATTTTACCTTGGTTTTTATTGGTATGTGCTTTAGGATTGTCGGGTACTGCGGCTTACTATAGTGTTGTAGGTTTATCAATAATTTTTTCGGCGGTGGCGATTCCTGTTATTATAATGGGATCATTTTTAGAAATATCTAAATTGGCAATTGCGACATACCTACATGATAAGTGGAAAGAAACTTACGGAGTTTTAAAAATATATCTTACGATGGCTCTTGTTGTCCTTTCGATCCTGACATCAATCGGGATATATGGATTACTATCAACAGGGTTTCAAAAAAATATTGCAGGTTTAGAAATAAACAATAAAGTAATTGAAAATATAGAAGTTAAAAAAACTCGATTTGAAGAAATCAAAACTGACTATCAAAAAGAAAAAGGTGTGTTAGATAAAGACATTACCAATTTGAGAACCGCACTCTCTACAAATACAACTACCCAATCAATAGATAGAACTACAGGACAAGTGATTACAAGAGCAAATGGAGGTAATAGAAAGGCATTTGAAGCTCAGTTAAAAGTGGCTCAAGAGAATAGAGATGGTATATCTAAAAAAATTGAATCACTTAACGATAGTATTACAAGATTGGATTTAGAGATATTAGATCTTGCATCAACAGAAATTGAATCAGGTGAGTTAGGAGCAATCAAGTATTTGAGTGAAATTACAGGATGGGATGTAAAAAAGACCGCTAACTTTTTCATTCTAACTTTGATATTTGTATTTGATCCGTTGGCGATTGCTTTGGTTATTTCTACAAACCAAGCCTTTAAAATTTATAGAAGAAAAGAAGAAGACGAGGAAAAAATTGAAGAGGAAGAGGAAAACCCATTTTAC
>Ga0315901_10000376_pt1 | contig 66664 bp, 61 predicted proteins | sample LakEriMetagenome_10_FD_203761 | JGI IMG/M metagenome (GOLD analysis project Ga0315901, IMG submission 203761) | Freshwater fungal communities from buoy surface, Lake Erie, Ohio, United States - Buoy 2 MA116 | ecosystem: Environmental > Aquatic > Freshwater > Lake | place: USA: Lake Erie, Ohio... | reverse complement strand
ATCGAGCACTTCCTCGAGGCGCGGTCGCGGATCGGTGCCGGCCCCTACGACGTGGGCTTCGTCGAGGGATCGGTCTCGACGCCGGACGACGTCGAGCGGCTCGAGGAGATTCGGCGGCAGTGCCGGTTTCTGGTCACGATCGGCGCCTGCGCCACGGCCGGCGGCATCCAGGCCCTCCGCAACTGGGCCCACATCGACGACTTCGTGGCCGCCGTCTACGCCGCCCCTTCCTTTATAGAGTCGCTCGCCACGAGCACGCCGATCGCCGACCATGTCGCGGTCGATTTCGAATTGCGCGGCTGCCCGATCGATCCGGGCCAGTTGGCGCAGGTGATCTCGGCCTTCGTCGTCGGCCGCCGGCCGCGGCTGCCGGGATATGCAGTCTGCGTCGAATGCAAAGCGCAGGGCACGGTCTGCGTGGCGGTCGCCAAGGGGATCGCCTGCCTGGGGCCAGTCACGCAGGCGGGCTGCGGCGCGATCTGCCCGGCGCACGATCGCGAGTGCTTCGGCTGCTACGGCCCCGACCAGTCGCCGAACCTCGTCAGCCTCACCGGCTTCTACGAGCGGCACGGGGCGTCTCGGGAATCGCTCGGCCGGCTCGTGCAGTCGTTCAACGCCTGGGCGCCCGAGTTTCGCACGGAGCACGACCGGCTCGCAGCCTCCGACGGAGCCCCTCCGACATGAGCCGCGTCCGCAAGCTCTCGGTGAAATCGCTCACGCGGGTGGAGGGGGAAGGCGGGCTCTGCGTCCGCGTGGCCGACGGCACGGTCGAGATCGCAGAATTCAACATCTACGAGCCGCCGCGGTTTTTCGAGAAGCTCGTCGTCGGCCGCGAGGTCCGCGAGGTGCCCGACATCGTCGCGCGGATCTGCGGCATCTGCCCGGTGGCCTACCAGATGAGCGCCTGCCAGGCGCTCGAACAGGCGCTCGGCATCGAGACGACCCCCGCGATCGCAGCGCTCCGCCGAATCCTGTACTGCGGCGAGTGGATCCAGAGCCACTCGCTGCACGTCCACCTGCTCGACGCCCCCGACTTCCTCGGCTGCGAGAGCGGCTTCTCGATGCCGCCCGAACGGGCGCCGTTCCTCGAGCGGGGACTGCGCATGAAGCAGATCGGCAGCCGGCTGATCGAGGTGCTCGGCGGCCGCGCGGTGCATCCGATCAACGTGACGGTCGGCGGGTTCTACAAGTCGCCGCCGGCGGCCGAGGTGCAGGCACTGCTGCCCGACCTCGAATGGGGCATCGCGGCGGCCGAGGCGCTCGTCGCGGAGGTGGCTTGTTTCGAGTTTCCCGACTTCCGGCAGCCGCACGAATACGTGGCCGTGCGGGCCGACGACGAATACCCGATGAATCATGGCCGCGTGGTGGCGATGACCGTGGCGGGCCGGCGCATGCTCGACATTCCGGTGGCCGACTACGAGCGGCATTTCCGCGAGCGGCAGGTGCCGCACTCGACCGCGCTCCACAGCCTGATCGAGCCCGACGGCCGGGCCTACCTCTGTGGGCCGCTTGCGAGGATGGCGACGAGCCGCGATCTGCTGCCGCCGCGGGCGCGGCGGGCGGCCGACGCCTCTGGCATCGACTGGCCCAGCGGCAATCCCTTTCAGGCAATCGTCGCCCGCGCGATCGAACTTGTCGCCGCGTTTGAGGAGGCGGCCAGGATCGCCGGCGACTACGCAGCGCCGCTCGCAGTGCCCCGCATCGAGTATGCGGCCAAGGCGGGAGAAGCCTGCCATGCGACGGAGGCGCCGCGCGGGCTGCTCTATCACCGCTACCGAATCGGCGACGACGGCCTCATCGCCGCGGCCGCGATCGTGCCGCCGACGTCGCAAAACCAGGCCCGCATCGAGGCCGATCTCAAGGCGTATCTGCCGACCGTGCTCGACCGCGACGACGCCGACGCCACGCGCCGGTGTGAGCACCTGATCCGCACGTACGACCCGTGCATCAGCTGCGCGACGCACTTCCTGCGGATCGAGCGGTAGGACGGGCTTCCGCCTGTCGGCGTCGCCATTGCCCGCATTCCCTCGGCTTGCGCCACGGGCTTCAAGGGCAGGCTCTTCTTGACACTCTCGTCGGTGGCGGTATCACAAGGCTGCCTCCAACCCCAAGGAAAACCCATCATGACCCGACATGCCGTGACCGTGATCCCCGGAGATGGAATCGGCCCCGAGTGCGTCGCCGCCGCCGTCGAGATCATCAACGCCACCGGTGTCGGCATCGACTGGGTCGAGCGGCATGCCGGTGAGCGGGTGTTCAAGCAGGGCATCGCCTCGGGCGTGCCGCAGGACACGATCGACTCGATCAACAGCACGCGGGTGGTGCTCAAGGGCCCTCTCGGCACCCCCGTGGGCTTCGGTGAGAAGTCGGCCAATGTCACGCTGCGCAAGCTCTTCGAAACGTTCGCCAACATCCGGCCCGTTCGCGAACTGCCCGGCGTGACCACCCCCTACACCGGCCAGGGCATCGACCTCGTGGTGGTGCGCGAGAACGTCGAGGATCTCTACGCCGGCATCGAGCACATGCAGACGCCCGACGTCGCCCAGTGCCTGAAGCTCATCAGCGCCAAGGGCTCCGAGAAGATCATCCGCACGGCATTCGAGTTCGCCCGGTCGGAGGGAAGGCAGTCGCTCGCCTGCGCCACGAAGGCCAACATCATGAAACTCACCGAAGGCGAGGTGAAGCGCACGTTCGAGCGGATCGCTCCGGAATACCCCGACATCAAGTCGTGGCACGTGATCATCGACAACTGCGCCCACCAGCTCGTGAAGAAGCCGGGTCAGTTCGACGTGATCGTCACCACGAACATGAACGGTGACATCATCAGCGATCTGACGTCCGCCCTCGTCGGCGGCCTCGGCTTCGCCCCGTCGGCCAATCTCGGCAACGGGATCGCGATCTTCGAGGCGGTGCATGGCTCGGCCCCGAAGTATGCCGGCAAGGACGTGATCAACCCCACCGCCGTGATCCTGAGCAGCGTGATGATGCTCAAGTATCTCGGTGAATTCGAGGCGGCGGCTGCCATCGAGCACGCCGTGCTCACGACGCTCCTCGACGGCAAGCTCACGGGCGATGTGGTGGGCTACGACAAGGGCGTGAAAACGTCGGAGTACACGAAGGCCGTGATCAAGAACCTCGGCCGCAAGGCCGAGGGCTGGAAGGTGCGGACGGCCAAGCCGATCAAGATGCCGGAACTCAGCCGCAACCAGGTGTTCCGTCCCGCCAAGACGAAGGAAGTGGTCGGCGCCGATATTTTCGTCGAGAGCGCGGTGGTGCCGGCAGAGCTTGGTCCGTCGCTCGAGGCGATCAGCGAAGGGACGCCACTGAAGCTCAAGATGATCTCCAACCGGGGCACGAAGGTGTATCCCGATGGCAACCCAAACATCGACTGCGTGAGCCAGCACCGCTGCCGGTTCATGACCCGCAGCGGCCAGCCGATCCAGTTCGACGACGCGCTCGCCCTGTCGCGGAAGATCAACGCGACGCACGAGGTCTGCCACATCGAGCGGTTGCTGCGGATCGACGGCGCCGACGGCTTCACGAAGGCGCAGGGCGAAGACTGAGGCGGTTTGGCTGACAGGCTGAAGCCTGTCCTACCGCAGATAGTCGATGCACTTCGCGACGGTGGTGAGCTGCGCGGCGTCGCGGTCGGGGATATGCACGGCGAGCGCCTTGCAGACCCGGATCACGAAGTTTTGAAAGTCCATCGAGTCGAGGTCGAGCTCGCGGCGGAAGTTTGCGTCGGGCGCGAGCGCAGCGAGATCGGCCTCTGGCGCGATGCCGCCGAGGATTTCGAGCACGGTCGCGCGGATTTTCCCCTCGTCATTCATAGGCGCTCCGGCTCCTGCAGCAGCCGGTCGACCGCGTCGAGATAGAGCCCGCCGCGGTGCCCGTCGCTGACGCGATGATCCGCCGCGAGCGTGGCCGTCACGACGCGGCGCACGAAGAGCCCGCCGTCCATCGCCCACGGTCGCTCCACGATCTTCCCGAACCCCACGATCGCCACCTGCGGCGGATAGATCACGCCCCACACGGCGTCCACGCCCCGATCGCCGAGGCTCGTGACCGTGATCGTGGAATCGGCAAGCTCGGAGCTCTTCATGCGGCCGGCCCGGGCCCGCGCGGTGAGATCGCGGAGACCGTCCATGAGATCGTCGAGGCTCCGCGACGCCGTGTCGTGCAGGGCGAGGATCACGAGCCCTCCCTGCCGCAGCGAGATGGCCACGCCCACGTGCACGACGGGCTTCACGACCACGCGTTCGCCTTCCCACACCGCATTGAGCTCGGGCACCTCGCGGATCGCCATCGCCGCTGCCTTGAGGAGCATCACACCGGCGAGCAGCCGCTTCTCCGGCGGACGCCGCTCGTTTTCGCAATCGAGCCGGCTCATGGCCCGATGGAGATCGATCGTGGTCGAGAGATAGTAGTGGGGAATCTCCCGCTTCGATCGCGACATCGCCGCCGCGATCGTCCGCCGCATCCGGTCGAGGCGGTCCGCCGACGGCGGAGCGGCGGGCGGAGCAACTGCCGGCGCGACAGGAGCCACCGCCTGCGGCGCTGCAGGCAGGCCCGCGGCCGTACGCTGGATATCGGCCCGCGCGATCGCCCCCTCGCGGCCCGTCCCCTTCACGAGCCGTGGATCGACGCCAAGTTCGCGGGCCAGCCGCCGCGCTGACGGCGAGATCCGCAGGCGCCCGAGGGCATCGAGCGCGGGGGCATAGAGGGGTGGTGTCGGCAGCGGCAGCGTGGGCGCGACGGCAGCCGCCGGCTGCACCTCGCCCGTTTCCGGCGGCCCGGGCGGAACGGGTACCGCTGCGGGGGCCGCTGCAACCGGCGCGGCCGCCGGTTCACCCGCCGCTCGGATCGTGGCGAGCGGCGTGCCCACCGGCACGCGGGTGCCGGCCGGCACGAGGATCGCGTCGAGAACCCCGTCATGAAAAACCTCGACGTCGATCACGCCCTTCTCCGTGTCCACCTCCGCGAGCGTGTCGCCGCGATGCAATGCGTCGCCCGGCTGCTTCCGCCAGGCAACGAGCGTGCCGGCCTCCATGTCGGCGCCGAGCGTGGGCATGAGGAAGGTTTCCATGATCAGGCGAGACCTTTCACGGCGGCGACGATGCGGTCGACGCTCGGGAGCGCGGCGTCTTCGAGATGCTTGGCATACGGAATCGGCACCTCCGCGCTCGCCACTCGGGCGACCGGCACATCGAGGTCGTAAAACGCCCGCTCCATCAGGATCGCGCTGATCTCGGCGGCGAGGCCGCAGGTCTTCCAGCCTTCGTCGACCACGACCGCGCGGTGGGTCTTCGCGACCGATGCGACGATGCGATCGGCATCGAGCGGCCGCAGGCAGCGGAGGTCGATCACCTCCGCGTCGATCGAGTCGGCCGCGAGCCGCTCCGCAGCAGCCAGCGTCTTTGCCAGCGAGCCGCCCGACGTCACGAGCGTCACATCGCGGCCCTCCCGGCGGACGGCCGCATGCCAGGGGTCAAGCGCCGCGGGGCTTTCCTCGACTTCCCCCTCCGTCGCATAGAGCATCGCATGCTCCACGATCACGACGGGGTCGGGATCGGCGAGCGCCGCGGCAAGCATGTGCCGCGCGTCGTGCGGCGTCGCCGGGGCGAGCACCTTGAGGCCCGGCACATGGGCATACCAGACCTCGAGGCTGTGCGAATGCTGCGCCGCCACCTGCCGGCCCGCGCCCGTCGCCATCCGGATCACGAGTGGCACGCCCACCTGGCCGCCGCTCATGTGCCTGAGCGTCGCCGCGTTGTTCACGATCTGATCGAGCGCGAGCAGGCTGAAGTTGATCGTCATCACCTCCACGATCGGCCTGAGGCCGCCGATCGCCGCGCCGATGCCCGCCCCCACGAATCCCGATTCGGAGAGCGGCGCGTCGCGCACCCGCTCGGGGCCGAATTCCTCGAGCAGCCCCTTGCTGCAGGCATACGCGCCCCCATACCGCCCCACGTCTTCCCCCACGAGGAGCACGCGGTCGTCCCCCGCGAGGGCCGCGCGAATCGCCTGCCGGACGGCCTCGCGGTAAGTGAGCGTCGGCATGCTCAGGGCTCCCGGCGGGCCGGGCCTGGCTCATGGCCGGCCGGGGCCACGAGCAGGTCGCGCTCGAGATCTTCGACCGGCTCCCAGGGAGCCGCCTCCGCCTCCGCCACGGCCGCCTCGACCTCAGCGGCCACGTCGCGCTCGAGCGATTCCCATTCGGCATCGTCGAGCAGCCCCCAACCCCGCAGCTGCCGCGGAAAGATCTCGAGCGGCCCTCGCTTCCGCCAGCGTTCCACCTCCTCCTTCGGCCGGTAGAGCTCGGCGTCGTACATCGAGTGGGCCCGAAAGCGATAGGTGCGGGCCTCGAGCAGATAGGGCTCATTCGTGCTGCGGACGATCTCCACCGCCAGCCGCACCGCACCCTCCACAGCGAGCACGTCCATGCCGTCCACGACTGCCGCCTCGATCCCATAGGCGGCCCCCTTGCGATGGATCCGCGGCATCGACTGATGCCGCTCGAGCGCCGTGCCCATCGCGTAGAAATTGTTTTCGCAGAGGAAGAGCACCGGAAGTCTCCAGAGGGCCGCGAGATTGAGCGACTCGTGAAACTCTCCCTCGGCTACGGCGCCGTCGCCGAAGAAGCAGCAGGTGACGTGTGGCCGGCCCTGCATGCGGTCGGCGAGCGCGAGCCCCACGGCGAGCGGCATCCCGCCGGCCACGATGGCGTTGCCGCCGAAGAGACCGCGCCCGACGTCGAAGAGGTGCATCGATCCGCCGCGGCCGCGGCAGCAGCCCGTCACCTTGCCGAACATCTCGGCCATGACGGCCCCGGGCGAGACGCCGCGGGCGATCGCATGGGCATGCTCGCGGTAGGCGGCCACGATCCGGTCTTCGGCATCGAGCGCGGCGATCGCCCCCACGGCCACCGCCTCCTCGCCGATCCCCAGATGCAAAAACCCGCGGATTTTCCCCTGCATGTAGAGTTCGGCCGACCGCTCCTCGAACCGGCGGATCAAGAGCATCTGCCGCAGCATCGCATGGGCATGGCTCTTGGCGAGGGCGCCGGTCATGGCTTCACCCCCGCGGCGTCTGGCTCGAGCGTCGAAAGATCCCCTTCGGGCAGGCCGAGCTCGCGGGCCTTGAGCAGCCTTCGCATGATCTTGCCGCTGCGGGTGCGCGGCAGGCTCGCGACAAAGGCGATCTCCTTCGGCGCGATCGCGGCCCCGAGCCGCTTCCGCGCGAAGCCGAGCAGATCTTTCTCGAGGGCGGCGTCGGCCTCGAAGCCGGGCTTGAGCGACACAAACGCCTTCACGATCTCGTGGGCGCTCTCATCGGGCTTGCCGATCACGCCCGCCTCGGCGACGGCCTCGTGCTCGAGCAGCAGGCTCTCCACCTCGAATGGGCCGACCAGGTGCCCAGACGTCTTGATCACGTCGTCCTTCCGACCGACGAACCAGAAATAGCCTTGCCGATCCCGCCGCGCGAGGTCGCCCGTCAGATACCAGCCGTCGGCGAAGCAGGCGGCGTAGCGGGCAGGGTCGTTCCAGTAGCCGCGAAACATCGACGGCCAGCCGGGGCGGATCGCGATCTCCCCCTGCGCAAGCGGCTCGATCACTTCGCCGATGCGGCCGTCGGGCCCGCGCTCCACGATCGCCGCGTCGATGCCGGGGAGGGGCTTGCCCATGGAGCCGGGGCGGATCGGCAGGGCGGCGACGTTGGCGATCATGATCCCGCCCGTCTCGGTCTGCCACCAGTTGTCGTGAAACATGTGGCCGAAGGCTTCGCGACCCCAGATCACGGCCTCGGGATTGAGCGGCTCGCCCACGCTTGCCAGGAATCGCAGCCGGCTCGTGTCGAACTGCCGCGCGAGGTCGGCCCCCAGCCGCATCATCATCCGGATCGCGGTTGGGGCGGTGTACCAGACCGTCACCCTCTGCTGCTTAAGAATGCCATACCATCGCTCCGCGTCGAACTCGCCGGCATCGAGGATGCTCGTCACGCCACACGTGAGCGGCGCAATGATGCCGTAGGAGGTGCCCGTGACCCAGCCTGGATCGGCCGTGCACCAGAAGACGTCGTCGGGATGGAGGTCGAGCGCGAGAAGGCCCGTCGCATGGTGGGCCACGACCGCCTCGTGCACGTGGATCGCCCCCTTCGGCGTGCCAGTCGTGCCGCTCGTGAAATGAAGGAGCGCGGGATCGTCGGCCGCGGTCGCGGGAATCGTGAACGCGTCGTCGGCAGCGGCGAGGGCTTCGTGAAAGTCGATCGTGCCAGCCGGCAGCGACCCCGCCTCGTCGCGCACGAGCATCACATGCTCGATCGACGCGAGCCGCTCGCGAATGGTGGCCACCTTCCTCCGGTAGAGGCTCTGCGTGGTGACGAGCACGCGGGGGCGGCCGATCTCGACGCGGGCGCGGATCGGCTCCGGTCCGAACGCGGCGAAGAGCGGCATGAAGACGCCCCGCACCTTGAGCGTGCCGAGCGCCGCGATCACGAGCTCCGGGATGCGATCGGCCATCACACACACCCGGTCGCCGGCCGCGATGCCAAGGCTGCCGAGCGCGTACGCAAAGCGGCTCGTCTGCCGGGCGAGATCGGCATACGTGAGGTCGCGCTGCGTGCCGTCGAGGGCGATCGCGCGGAGGGCGACATGCGTGGCCCGCGCGGAGGCCGCATGGCGATCGACCGCCTCGTGCGCGATGTTCAGGCCCCGGCCGCCGGGCAGGCCGCCGAGCAGCCCGCGGGCCTGCTGCCAGGAAAACTCCCGCCGCGTCCGTTCGTAGTCGGGCATGTTGGGAGCGGCGGCCACAGAAGCATCGCGCATGGACAGCGGCCCTCGAGGGAAAGCCCGGTCCATCGGATGCAAGCAGGAGGAATTATCGCCCCCCGGTCAAGCGAGTCGCCTCCGCGGTCGTCTTTTCGCCGAGCCCCGGACGATTTCGAGCAGTCCCATTCACCCCTGTTTTTGGCCACGTGGCAGGGATCGGCGTAAAGCCCGTCGTCCTGGTATTCCCGCTGTAGCTGCGACAGTTCGGCCTTGAGCGCCGCAAACGTGTTGGCCACCGGACGCGACGCCGCCTCCGCGGCGTCGAAGAGCAGGTTGTGCTGCTCGTACGGATCGGCCACGAGGTCGAACAGTTCCCAGGCGTCCTTTTTCCAGTAATGGATCAGTTTGTGCGTGGCCGTGCGGATGCCGTAGTGAGCCCGCGTGTCGTGGTGCCCGGGATCGTGGTAGTAGCGGTAGTAGACGCTCCGCCGCCAGCCGGCCGGGCTCTCACCCCGCAGCAGCGGGGCCCGAGGCTCTTGCCCTGCATCGTGTCGGGAACCGGCAGGCCCGCGGGCGATCAAGGGCACCCGCAGACCGGGCTCGTACATGAATCGCTTGTCGCAGAGCCCCAGATCGCCGAGATACCAGCCGTTGTCGGTCGTGTAGATCACGACCGTGTCGTCGGCCAGCTTCGCCTCGTCAAGGAAGTCGAGCACCTTGCCGATGCTGTCGTCCACGCCCTGCACGCAGGCGAGATCGTCCTGCATGAACCGCTGGTATTTCCAGCGCACGAGGTCATCGCCCGTGAGCGTCCTGCCTTCGACCTCCAGGCTCATCAGTTTTTCATTCAGCCACTGCTGCAGTTCTTTTCCCTCGAGGCTTCGCGGCGGCTCGAGCTTGAGGTCACGTCGCGTGAGATCGCGGGCGATCGCCTGCTTGTTTTCGGGCAGGTCGGCCGGCCGAGTCTTGAGAAACTCAATACCCAAATCCCCGGTAATCTCGGTGCAGTGGCCCTCGATCGTGAGCTTGCCGCTGGGCACAAGAAATTCCGGATTCCAATAGTCGCCCTGGCCGGGCAGCACGATCCAGCGGTCGAAGCCGGTGGGATCCGTGCCCAGGTGCCATTTCTCGATCATGCCCGTGTGGTAGCCACCCGCCTGCAGTCGCTTGGCGACATGATCGCGGGCGCCGTCGAAGGCGTTGAACACGGGCACGCCGTTCTTGTGCGAATACTGCCCGGTGAGCAGCGTGGCACGGCTGGGCGAGCAGATGGAATTCGTCACGAACGAGTTCGTGAACCGGGCCCCGACGGCGGCGAGCCGATCGAGCTGCGGAGTGGTGTTGACCTTCGATCCGTAGCAGGAGATCGCGTGCTGGGCATGATCGTCGGTGAAGATAAAGAGGATGTTCGGCCGTTTCGCCGGCTTCGCGGCTGGCACGACCGGAACGAGTCGCACCTCACGGATGTCGCAGCAGGCGACGTTCACGATCGTCTTTGGCTGGATGCGGAGCGTGTGTTCGCCGGCGACGAGCGTTGCCCGGCCGATGCACCGCGGCACGAAGGCCTGAAAGTGCCCCGTGTCTTCGACGACGAACGAAAGCGGTTCGGGGGCTCCAGCGCGGCCGGCGTCGAAGGCCACCTTCATCGGGCTGCCGCCGTGGCCCTTGCCGCAGCCCTGCAGCACCTCGATCTCATTCTCGCCAGGCGCAGCCGCCGCTGAACCGTGAGCGTCATGCGATCGTACGTCGCTAGACTGCGTGATACGATTGTCCCGGTGATCTGAACAGACACGTTGACATGAAAAACGACGCGGCTGACTCCCGAACAACGTGAGCGGATTGTGCGCACCGTCCGCGACCAGATCGGCAGAGACTCAGCGGTGTGGTTGTATGGCTCACGGACCAAAGGCAACGGTCGCGGCGGGGGCGTCGACCTGCTGATCCGCACATCGCGACCGATAGATGCGACCGAACAGGCCCGTCTTCACGGCAGGCTCGAGCAGAATCTGTCGCTGCCGGTGGACGTCTCTTTTATCGATCCGCATCGCGGCATGAATCGCTTTCAGCGGCTCGTTTCTGCAGAGGCTGTTCAGTTGGAGATCCCCTGATGCATTCGATCCTGGCAGAAAGCCACCGGTATCTTGCGGACCTGATCGAGGCGAGCCAGCGATGTGCCTGGCATCTCGAGGCGACGGCGGCCCGGGTTCCATGGCCTCTAACGGCGGATTCGCTCGAGCACCGCCAAATGGACCTCGCGCTCTTCGAGCCACTTGCAGCCATGAATGAGCGGTTTGCCAAACTCCAGGATCTTCTCAGCACCGCGATGCGACACTGCTGCGAGTTGAGTGGCGAACGCACCGACACATTCCTGCGGGTGCTTGCGGCTTGCAAAAAACGGGGATTGTGCCCTCCGCCGAAGACTGGCAGACGTGCCGCAGCCTGCGCAACCGCGCGGCCCACGACTATGGTACGGACTTCGAGGTTACAGCCGCCCATTTCAACGCCCTGAGCGGACATATTTCGCTACTGAAACAGGTGACGTTGGCCCTGGCGGATCAGGCGAAGCAAACGCTGGGAATCGAACCGCCCGACCCGCGATGTGCTGCCGCATTGCGGCAGTCAGGGCGCAACTAGCAGATCCGTGGGAGCTGCTCCCCGATCGGCATCGGGAGCACGCGGGTGCCGCCGACGCGGGTCTTCATGACGACCAGCCGCGGATGCTCCGCGACTACGCGGCCGAGCATCACCGCCTGCCTGCCGTGTTCGTGCGCCCGCAACGCGGCGAGCACGCGATCGGCCGCGGCCGCTGGCACGATGGCGAGCAGCTTCCCTTCGTTGGCCACGAGCAGTGGATCCAAGCCGAGAATCTCGCAGGCTGCAGCGACGTGAGGGTTCACCGGCACGGCGTGCTCGTCGATCTCGATGCCCACGTTCCCAACCGCGGCCATTTCATTGAGGCTCGTGGCCACGCCGCCACGGGTGGGGTCGCGGAGCATCCGGATATCTCGGCACGCGGCGAGCATCGCCGCCACGAGGCCGTGCAGCGGGGCCGAGTCGCTCTCGATCGGCGCGTCGAATTCGAGCCCTTCGCGCACGCTCATGATCGCCATGCCATGGTCGCCGATCGTGCCGCTGCAAAGGACGGCGTCGCCGGGCCGCGGCGGCTCGCGGCCCACCATCACCTCTGGCGGCACGACTCCCAGTCCCGACGTGTTGATGTAGACGCCGTCGCCATGGCCTCGCTCCACGACCTTCGTGTCGCCGGTCACGATCCGCACGCCGGCCTTCCGCGCGGCGGCAGCCATCCGCTCGACCACCCTCGCCAGGTCGGCGATCGGCAGCCCCTCCTCGAGAATGAATCCGCAGGTGAGCACCTTCGGGATCGCCCCGCTCATGGCGAGATCGTTCACCGTGCCGTTCACGGCCAGCTCGCCGATCGAGCCGCCGGGAAAGAAGAGCGGCCGCACCACGTAGGAATCGGTCGACAGGGCCAGCCGCCCGCCACCAGCGAGATCCCCGGCCATGTCGAGCACGGTCGAGTCTCCCAGGCGGTCGAGCAACGGATTCGAAAACGCCGGCAGAAACACCCCCTCGATCAGGTCGCGCGAGAGCGCCCCGCCGCCACCGTGCCCGAGGATCACGTGCGGATAATCGCGAAGCGATGTCGGGCAGGAGAAGTGTGCGAAATCAGCCATGGCGGAAATTGTAGTAAGCAGCGCAGGCGCCTTCGCTCGACACCATCGTGGCGCCGAGCGGGGTCCGCGGCGTGCATTCCTTTCCGAAGGCCGGGCATTGGTCGGGCTTGAGCGTGCCCTGGAGCACCGCGCCGCTCTTGCAGAGCGGCGACTCGATGGCCGTGATGCCCGCCACGCCGAACCGCTGCTCGGCGTCGAACGCGCGGTAGGCATCGGAGAGCCGCCAGCCGCTCGCCGGAATCGTGCCGATCCCGCGCCAGGCCCGGTCGGTCGGCGCGAAGACCTCGGCGATCACGCGTTGCGCCGCCTCGTTGCCCCGCTCGCTCACCACCCGAGAATAGGCGTTTTCCACTTCGGCCCTGCCCTCCTCCAGTTGCACCACGGCGCGGCGGATGCCCTCGAGCAGATCGAGCGGCTCGAAGCCCGTCACGACGATCGGCACGCCGAAGCGGGCCGCGAGCGGCGGATACTGCCACGTGCCCATCACGCTGCAGACATGGCCCGCCGCGAGAAACGCGTTCACGCGGTGTCCGGGGCTCCGCATGATCGCCTCGATCGCGGGGGGCACGAGCACGTGGGAAACGAGCATCGTGAAGTTTGTGAGCCCCTGCTCTTTCGCGAGCTTCACCGCCATGGCGTTGGCCGGCGCGGTCGTTTCGAAGCCGATCGCGAGAAACACGACCTCCCGCTCCGGGCAGCGCTGGGCGAGTTTCACGGCGTCGAGCGGCGAATAGACCACCCGCACGTCGCCGCCGCCCCCCTTTACCTGAAAGAGGTTCTCCTTCGATCCCGGCACGCGGAGCATGTCGCCAAACGAGCAGAAGATCACCTCCGGCCGCGCCGCGATCGCGAGCGCCTTGTCGATCGTCTCGAGCGGCGTCACGCAGACCGGGCAGCCGGGGCCGTGGATCATCTCCACGCGGCGGCCGGGCTCGTCTGGCAACAGCTGGTCGATCCCGTTGCGGATGATCGAGTGGGTCTGGCCGCCGCAGACCTCCATGATCGCCCACGGCCGCGTGACGATCCGGCCGATCTCGGCCGCCAGCCGCCGGGCCGTCTCCGGGTCGCGGTATTCGGCGAGGTGTTTCATGGCGCGTCACGCAGTTCGGCGAGGCCTTCCTCGAGGATGCCGAGTTCTTCGAACGTGCGGAGCGTCTCGCGGGCGGAGGCCTCGTCGATCTTCGAGATCGCGAAGCCCACGTGCACGATCGTGTAGTCGCCCACGGCGATGTCGGGCAGGTAGGCGAGGCAGACATCCTTCACGACGCCGCCGAAATTCACGCGGCCCATGCGGGTGCCATGGTCGTCGTGGATCGATTCGACTTTTCCAGGAACGGCGAGGCACATTTACACACCCCAGATGGTGATGCGATTGTTGCCGGAGTCGGCGATCGCCAGCCGGCCGCGGTGCAGGCACAGGCCGTAGGGCCAGCAGAGCGAGTCGCTCGTCACGGCCTTCCAGTTGTTCTCTCCGCTGGCGTCGAAATCGGGCTGGCCGAGCACCGCGTCGGCCGCGGCAAAGCAGGCCTCTGCGATCGGCAGCGGCCAGAGGAGCACGCGGTTGTTGGCGGTGTCGGCCACCGCGAGCACCTGGCTGCCTGCGGCATGCTCCCCCTGCGACAGGCCGTAGGGAAATCGCAGCCGGCTCGGGCCCTGCGGGCGATGCGGCAGTTCCGACGCCGTCACCAAATCGGGCTGGCCGAGCACGAGATCGGCCGAACGGTCGGCCCGCACCTCGCCCCGCCAGCCGAGCACGCGGTGGTCGCCCGCATCGGCCACGAAGAGCATCTGCTCGTCGCCGGCGATCGCATGCGGCCAGCGAAACGACGCGGGGCCGACCGGTCCGCCGCGATTCTCGTCGGCCGACGCGGCGTCGGGCTGGCCGAGGACGACGTCGGCGGGAGCGTCACAATCCGGAACGCCGTTCCAGATGAGCACGCGGCGATTGCCGGTGTCGGCCACGTGAAGCCGACCGGCAATCACCGCGAGCCCGTAGGGCCAATAGAGCGTGTCGCGGCCGACACCGCGGCCGCGGTTTCGCTCCACCGCGCCGAGCGACGATTGCCCGAGACACCAGTCGGGCGGCGTGTCGGAGCGATGAGGCACGCGGTTCCATACCAGAATCCGATGATGCCAGGCATCGGCCACAAAGAGCGCGCCATCGTGCACGATCACGCCCGTCGGCAGATGAAGGCCGTTCTCCGGGCCGCGGCCGTGCGCCGCCGGCCCTTCCTCGGCAAACGACGCCTGCCCCAACACGATCGCCGCCGGCTCGTGATCCTCCTCAGGCATGCCATTCCAGATGAGAACCCGGTGATTGCCGGAATCGCAGGCGACGATCCTTTCATCGTCGAGCCACACGCCGCGCGGCGCGTAGAGCTGCGCGGCCGTGGGCTGCGCGGAAGGCAGCGCGAGGCCTCCGGGGGCCGGCGCGCCGAGCCAGCGCACCGGCCAAGCGGCCGCCATCCGCGACGGTGCCGGGCTCATCGTCGTCATGGGGATCGCATCTCCTCGACTTCGCCGTCCCGCTGAGCAGGCAACTGGATCTGCACGAGTTCGAGCGCCCCCTGATCTGGCGACTCGTCTCGCGGCGGTGACGACCGCACGATCCCGTGCAGCGTGAGCAGGGCGTAGACCGTCGGGTCGTCGACCAGTTCGAAGAGCAGTTCCTTTCCGCGCGGGTCGCCCTTGAGCGTCTTGACGATCGCGGTGAGACCCCCGCGGTGAAACTCCTCGATGGCCGACTTCACGGCCAGGGCCTTTCCCCGGATCTCGGGCTCGAGCGCGAAGATCTCGGCGATGGCCTGATCGACCTGCTCGGCGAGCCGGGAGAGGTCGTCGCCGGCGGTGGGAGGTATGTCGGCGGCCTGCGCGGTGCTCGTCATGGCATGCCTCCCACCCGGACGGGCTGGTATCCGGAGTGCTGTTCGAGGGCTTCGAGCGACTTCCGCCGGAGCAGCTCGCCGAAGAGCCCCTTGGCGAGCGCGAGCAACGCCGCCTCGACCGTGGCCGCCTCCTGCAAGGCCGCCCGCTGGCCGTCGATCGCGCGCTTCGGCAGCGAGCGCAAGATAAACGCGGCGCCGTCGGCGTTGTCGAGCAGGAAATCCTGGAAGATCGCGTCTACGAATCCGCCGAACCACACGCCCTCGCCCTCGGGCGCGGCCTTCAACTTCGCGATCGCCTCTTCCGCGCCGCGATGCCGCTCCTCGATGCGGGCGACGAATCGCTCCGTCGCCGTCTGGAGGAGGTGATCGAATTGCTGTCGCTGGTGTAGGTCCATTTGGTTAGGCGTGGGGGTTATTGAAGGGTGTCGTGGAGTTCCTTGGCGGCGGCGGCCTGCTCCAGCTGCCCGTACCACATGAAGAGCGTGTAGGCATGGGCCGCCTTCTCGATCGCCGGCTTGAAGATGCCCAGGTGGGCGAGGGCATTGGCCTGGTTGAGCAGCACGAGGGCATGGGCCACCGGATCGCGCGGGTCGGTCCGCACCTCGAGCACCGCCTCGTAGATGTCGACGGCCTGCATCAGGTTTTCCGCCTGATGCGACGACGGCAGATACTGGAGGGCGTTGGCAAGGTTCATGCTGACCGTCGCCCACATGTCGGGATGCGTTTCGCGGTCGTAGATCTTCAGGGCATGCCGAAAGGACTGCACGGCGATGCCAGCCCGCAACTGGTCGCTCGCCTCGCGCAGCGGAATCGAGAGATACGCCAGGCCGAGATTGTTCTGGATCTGGCCAAACCAGTCGGGCTGCCCGTCCTCCGTCACGCCGCATTGCAGCGCCTGCTGATAGGCGGCCACGGCCTTGAGCAACGCCGCACGGTCGCCGGCGCCGGCCTGCTGCAGCGCGAATCCGAGCTTCGTCCACAGTTCGGCCTTCACGAGCGGCTCCTGCACATGCTCGGCCAGCCGCAGGCCGTTCTCGAGATGCCCGATCGCCTCATCCGCCGAAAGCAGGTCGGCCAGCTGCATCTCCAGAACCGCGGCGAATCCCGGCGCCACTTCGCGGGCCGACTCGACCGCTTTGGAGAGCCGTCTGCATGCCTCCGCGCGATCGCCGCGCTCGATCAGTCCGGCGGCAGCCGTCATCAACACGAGCGCCTCGAGTTCGCCGTCGAGCGGCCCCGGCTCCGGCAGATCGTCGACGAGGCCATGTGCGAAGGCGGCGGCCCGGGCGAGCGCGGCGATCGCGGGATCGCCCGCGGCGACGAGCGTGGCCAGGCCGAGCGGCGTCGGCAGCCGGACGAAGCGGTTGTAGGCGTCGATCAGGTCCGCCGGCCCGCGCGCCAGCGTTGCTCGCCCCGGGACGAGCAGGTGCGACTCAGGGAATGGCGCCAGGCCGACGGGCTGCGGCCGCGGGATATCGACTCGGTCGCGCGGCCTCATCGTGATCCGCAGCCCCCCTGCCGCGTCATCCCAGACCGCGTCATACGATCCTGCGGGCGGCGCAAAACCAAACGCTTCCGCGATCAGCACGCTGCGATCCCCCTGCGCATTCCGCTGCTTGAGGATCAGCCCGCCGGCGGCGCCGCCCCGTGTCGGCAAGAGCAGCATCTCGTCGGCTCGCGTGAGGAGCACCAGCAGATCGTCGGGAAAAAATCGCCGGGCGGCGTCGCCGTCGAGCCGCAGATAGCCGTCGGCGTTGATCTCGATCCGGCAGCCTGCCTCGCACCCGGCGGTCATGATCGCACCTCCGCCGGCCGGGCCGCGAACCGTTCGAGCAAAAGCGTCGCCAGCTGATCGACCGCGCGGTCGACGGCCGGCGAGAGCCCCTCGCCCACTGCGAACGTCTCCCCTTCGATCAGGTAGGCGGTGACGTTTTCGGGATAGTCGTCCTTGAGCAGCCAGCGGCCGAAGGCGATGGCATGGTCCCAGCGGAAGGCATGCAGGTTGATGCCGGAGAGCGGCGGCAGGTGTTCCACCTCGTGGCCGGGCACCTCGAAGAGGGCTCCGGGCTCGCTGCCGGAGGAGCAGGCGTCGACGAGGATCACCTCGGGCACGCCCCGCATCTGGAAGGCCACGTCCATGCCGCCGGTGCCTCCGTCGGCGCAGCGCACGCCTGCCGGCAGGCCGCGTTCCCACATGCGCCGCACGAGCACCGGCCCCGCGGCATCGTCGCCGCGCAGCAGGTTGCCGCAGCCGATCACGAGCGTCCGTGTCTGTTTGCCGTTCATGCGCCCTCGCCGATGCGAAACCTCGCCAGTTCCCTGCCCGACTTGCCGTCGTAGGTGTGCACCGTGCAGACGAGGCAGGAATCATACGACCGCGCGACGTGCCCCATCTCCACCGGATCGGTCGGATCGTGGATCGTCGAGCCGATGAACGACTGCTCCATTGGCCCGTGCACGTCGTGGCCGTCGCGGGGCCCGATATTCCAGGCCGTCGGCGTGACCACCTGGTAGTTTTCGATCCTGCCGTTCTCGATCACGATCCAATCGGAGAGCGAGCCGCGGGCCGCCTCGGTCGAGCCGAAGCCCTTGCCCGACGCATGCTCGACCGGCTTCGTGTAGAAGTTCTCGTGCAGCTGGATCTCGCTCAGCCACTTCTGCGCGAGCTTGTAATACTTGCAGGCCTCGTGCATCCGCGCCATCACACGCACGAGCACGCTCGGCCCCGCCTTCGTCACGGCATCGAGGAAGAGCGGGTCGTAGTCCTGGTGCTTGGCTGCCCCCGGCCGCCCGGCATTCACCTGCCGCGCGAGCGGCCCGGCCTCGAGCGGCATCGGCCCCTTGCCGGCCACCTCGTACCGCGGGCTCTTGGCCCAGCTGTACTTGCCCTGCTTGTGCCCCTCGACCGGATCGATCGGCTCGGTGCGGCCCTCCCAGGGATGCAGGTAGGTGTCGCCCTTGTAGAAGGAGTGCGCCGTGCTCTCGCGCACGTTGAGATGGCTGAAGTCGTGGAAGTCGGCGCCGTCGTAGATGCCGGCGCGGTTGATGAGCGCCGTGTTTCGCCCTTCGATCGTCGGACGCTCGTAGAGCTCCGGCTGGAAATAGGTGCCCGTGGCGAGGAACTTCCCGCAGCCGAAGCCGAACGTGTCGAGGCCGATCGCCTTCGAAAACCGCAGAAAGAGCCCGCAGTCGGAGTTGTAGTGCTTCTCGTTCTCCTCGGCCCAGGCCCAGACGTCGTCCCACGTCTTGTTTTCGAGCCAGCGGTCGATCGAGCAGCCGAGCCACTCCTTTTCCAGCCACTCCCGCTTCCAGAAATCGAGGATCGCGTTCGCCCGCGTCACCTCGGCGAGGCTGGGAGCGCACATCACGCCGCCGGGGATCATGAAGCTCGAATGCGGCCACTGGCCGCCGAACAACGCATAGACCTCGACCGGCTTGCCGGAGAGCGTCACGCCCTTCTCGTAGCCCGTGCCCACGAACGGCGCGAACCGCTTCACGCACTCGTCGTAGTCCTTCGTCTTCGCATAATTCTTGTTCGTGAGGTCGATCGCGAAGAGCGCGTAGAACCACCGCGGGATCGATTGCAGCGTCTCGCAGGCCTGGGCGATGTTGCGGATGAGCGTGGCATTCGGCGGCACGTGCGTCCGCCAGGCCGTGTCGAGCGCATAGCAGGCCTTGTAGAGGTGGCTGCCGCCGCAGATGCCGCAGATTCGCGGCGTCACGATCAGCCCCGCCTGCGGATCCTTCCCCTTGAGGATGATCTCGAAGCCGCGAAACATGCTCGCCTCGGTCCAGGCGTCGGTCACCACGCGGTCGGTGACCTCGATGTGCAGGTCGAGATCCCCCTCGACCCGGCCCAGCGGACTGATCCGCATCTTCTCCGGCACTGCGACGGTGGCCATGGGTGCGCTCCTTTTTCAATCAGACGACGAACATGTCTTCTTTGGTCCAGTTCGGTGCGGCGAGCTTCGCCGCGGCCGCGTGGGCGAGGTAGGTGAGTTGCCCGGTGCCGGTCTGGTGATCCTTCGGGATCACGCCCGCAATCTTCTGCGTCTTGAAAACGGTGCCCGGCATGAGGTCATAGAACGGAAACTCCGGCTCCGTGCAGCCCGTACAGGGCATGCCGGCGCGGGTCTTCGACGATTGCCGGTTCCAGAGGATTCGGTTGCAGGAGGAATGCGTCATCGGCCCGCGGCAGCCAAACTCGTAGAACAGGCAGCCCGTTCGCGTGCCCTGCCCGAATTCCTGCGTGTGCTGCTTGTATTCGTAGAACTGCACCCGCGTGCAGCCGGTCTGCGTGAACGTCTTGAAGAAGGTCTGCGGCCGCTGCAGGTCGTCGAGCGCGATGTCGGCCGCCCGGCCGCTCGTTATCGCCACGAGGATCTGCGTCACCCAGTCGGGGTGCGATGGGCAGCCAGGGATGTTGATCACGGGCAACCCCCACTTGCTTTTGAAATGCGGCCCGAGATAGCCGCCGCGATTCTTCTTGAGGTATTGGAGGCCGACGCTGTCGGAGGGATTCGGCGCCGTGGCGGGAATGCCGCCCCAGCAGGCGCAGTCGCCGAGCGCGACGACGGCGTTGGCCACCCCCGAAAGCTCGGCTACCCAGTCTTTCATCGGGCGGTCGGCAAACATGTTGTAGCGGCCGGTGCCGTGCGGAGCCCGAATCACCGTCCCCTCGAAGACGAAGATGTCGAGCGGCCGCTTCCCCGACACGATGTCGGCGAGCATCGCCTTCACCTGGTCGCCGAGCTCCATGCCAAGCGACGGATGCCAGAGGACGTCGATGCCAAAGTCGGTGACGAGGTCACAGGCGCTCGGTTCCTCGGCATTGAGAAACGACATCGTATTGCCGCTGCATGCCCCGCCCTGCAGCCAGAGGAGCGTCGCCATGATCCACCTCCTTCACAATTAAAGACCGATTTTCACCAGCACGCCGCACATCAGGATCGCGAGGCCCGCGAGCGCGTGGCCAAATCGCCCGAGCGCCGGCATCTGCACGAACGAGAGCCCGTAGCGCATCGCCATCACGGCCGCCACCATCGTGACCACCGTCGCCAAGGCGAAGGCGGCCGCCACCGCCGCCACCGCGCCGTAGCTCGACTTGGCGGCCGGATACATGAGCAGCGGGATGAGCGGCTCACAGGGCCCGAAGACGAAGACGAGAAACGCAGTCCACGGCGCCCAGACGGCAGCGGGCGTTGCCATGGCGGCAGCGGGCGCCGCAATGCCGGCCCCGCCATGAGCGTGGGGGTGGGCGTGGGGATGAAACTGCGAAGGCGGAATGTCGCCAAGCCCACGGATCACGCCCCACGCGGCATACGCGAGCCCAAACCCGATCAGGAGCCAACCCGCGAGTTCGCCGCGGAATCCCTCGAAGGTCTCGAGTTGCATGACGGCGATGCCCAGCAGCAGCCCTGCGGCGCCGATCGCCACGGAGCCGGCGACGTGACCCAAGCCACAGGCCACGGTGACGCCGAGCGTCTTTCGCGCCGTCCAGCCGCCCGCCTTCGACATCGCCACGAAGGGCAGATAGTGGTCGGGGCCGAGGATCGTGTGGATCGCGCCGATCGACAGTGCCGTGAGGCAGAGGATCGCAATCTCGGAGGAAATCAGTTCAGTAGCCATGACGCACCCCGCGACCTCCTCGCATCCCCGCTGCGTCGAGCCGACCGAAGTCTATGCCTGGGACGCCGTGCCTGGAAAGCGCCGCGACGGTACACTTTCTCCGCGGCAGGGAACGGCCGGTCGAACCGAATATTCGCAGGCTGTCATGCACGAATTGTCGATCGCGACCAACATCGTCGAAATCGCCTCGCAACACGCGCAGGAGGCGGGCGGAGGCCGCGTCGCGGCACTCACGCTGCGGATCGGCCGGCTTGCGTGCGTTCATGAGGATGCGCTGCGGTACAGTTTCGAGCTTGTCCGGGAAGGCACGCCACTCGCCGGGGCCGAATTGCGGATCGTGGCCGTGCCCGTGACGGTCTGGTGCCCGCGCTGCAACGCGGCATTCGAGCTGCCCGGCATCCAGCGATTCGCCTGCCCCATCTGCAGCACGCCGTCAGCGGACATTTGTGCTGGACGCGAACTCGACCTCGAATCGATCGAACTCCTGGAGGCAGCCGACCCACGTCTGGAGGCCGCCGACTCATGACCCAGCCGCGCATCCTCGAGGTCCGCACGAAGATCCTCAAGAAAAACGACGAGACGGCCCGCGAGATGCGCAGGCGGTTCGAAGACGCCGGCGTGCTCGTCGTCAACATGGTGTCGAGCCCCGGCACGGGCAAGACGGCGTTTTTGAAAGAGACGCTCGCGCGGCTCGTGGCCCGCGGCATTCCCGTCGCGGCGGTCGTCGGCGACCTCGAGACCGACAACGACGCCCGCCGGCTCGCCGAAAGCGGCGCGCCGGTCCGCCAGATCATGACGCACGGCCTCTGCCATCTCGAAGCCGACATGGTGCAGGCGCATCTCACCGACTGGGATCTCGCCTCGCTGCACTATCTCTTCATCGAAAACGTCGGCAACCTCGTCTGCCCGACGAGCTGGGATCTCGGCGAATCGGTCCGCCTCGCGCTCCTCTCGGTGACGGAGGGGGAAGACAAGCCGCTCAAGTATCCGGGGCTCTTCAACACGGCCGACATCGCGGCGATCACGAAGACCGACCTCGCGGAGGCGTGCGACTTCGACCGCGATCTCGCCCGGGCGAATATCGAGGCCGTACGGCCGGGCATGCGGATCATCGAGACATCGACGAAGACCGGCGCGGGCATCGACGAGTGGCTCGCGGAACTCGCCGCCCGCCGCCGGTAGGACAGGCTTCAGCCTGTCACGTACGTGGGGCCTACGCGCTTGTCCTACCCAGCACCGCCTGCCCCAGCGCGAGGCCGCCGTCGTTGGCCGGCACCCGCTCGTGGCAGAGCACCTCGAATCCCGCGCGGTGCAATGCGTCGATCGTCTGCCGCACAAGCATGGCGTTTTGAAACACGCCCCCCGTCAGACCCGCAGTATTCCCAGCCCCTTCCGCCCGCAGTCGCCCGCACGCCTCCACGATCATCTCCGCCACGCCGCGATGAAACCGGGCCGCGATCACCGCCGCCGGGACGCCGGCCACCGCATCGGCGGCGATCTCTCTCACGACGCCCTGCCAGCCGATCCGCGCCGGTGCGCCTCTGCTGATCGCAAATCGATACGCCCCGCTCTCGCCGCTCGCCGCTGAGGCGAGCGCCTCGAGATTCATCGCCGCCTCGGCCTCGTACGTGATCGATTGCTTCACGCCCGCGAGCGCCGCCACCGCGTCGAAGAGCCTCCCCATGCTGCTCGTCGCCACGCAGTTGAGATTTTTGTCGAGCTGCTGCTGCAGCAGCCGGAACTCCGCTTCGCCGGCGGCCCGCGCGGGGGCCAGGCTTTGGTTCCAGTCACGCCCTGCCGCGTGCAGCATGGCGAGCGCCGTCCGCCACGGGTGGCGGATGCTCGCGTCGCCGCCGGGCAATGGAAATGCCTCCAGGTGCGCGGCGCGGCGGAAGAGCGCCCCCTGCACCGCAAACAACTCGCCCCCCCAGATCGTGCCGTCGCGGCCAAATCCCGTGCCGTCGAAGCAGACGCCGATGAGCGGTTTTTCCATTCGTCCGTGCTCCGCCATCAGCGCAGCCACGTGCGCCTCGTGGTGCTGCACCCGCACGAGTGGGATATTTCTTTCGGCAGCGAACCGCTCGGCCCATTGCGTCGACAGATAGCCCGGATGCATGTCGGCCGCGACGACTTCCGGCGTCGTGCGGAAGAGCCGCATGAGGTACTCGGCCGTGCGGGCGAGCGCGTCGAGCGTCTCCAGGTTTCCCATGTCGCCGATGTGCTGGCTCATGATCGCCTGGTCTCTGCGGACGAGGCAAAGCGTCGCCTTCAGCTCGCCCCCGACGGCGAGTACGCTCCGGCCACGGCCCTCGACCCGGATCGGCAGCGACGCGTAGCCCCGCGACCGCCGGATCGGCATCCCGATCCCCGCCACGCAGCGGACGACCGAATCGTCGCAGGGCACGTGGATCGGCCGGTCGTGCATCAGAAACCCGTCCACGAGCGGCGCGAGCCGGATCGCGGCGGCGCGGTTCTCGTGCACGATCGGCTCTTCGGAGAGGTTTCCCGACGTCATCACGAGCGGCGGCATCCCCGCGCAGAGAAGATGATGCAGCGGCGAATAGGGCAGCATGAGCCCCAGAACATCATTGCCCGGGGCAACCGCCGCCGCGATGCCGCCGCCATCGGCCCGCGTGCGCACAAGCACGATCGGCCGCTCGCGGCCCTCGAGCAGCCGCCGCTCCTGCTCGTCGATCTCGGCGTATGCGTGCGCCTGCTCCACGCCCGCTACCATCACGGCCAGCGGCTTGCCGACGCGGTGCTTGCGTTCGCGGAGCCGGTTCACAGCGGCCGCGTTCGTCGCGTCGCAGACGAGATGAAAGCCACCAAGCCCCTTGATGGCGATCACATCTCCTGCGCAAAGCGCCCGCCGCGTTGCCTCGATCGCCTCGGCGCCGAGTGTGCCGGCGGCGGGCCGCTCCGTCACGATCGGGCCGACGGTCGCGGCCGTGAACCACACGGCCGGCCCGCAGCGGCTGCAGGCGTTTGGCTGCGCGTGGAACCGCCGATCGGCGGGATCGGCATACTCGGCGGCGCAGGCGGCGCACATGGCGAACTCCCGCATCGTCGTCTGCGGGCGGTCGTAGGGCAGGCCCGTGATGATCGTCAACCGCGGGCCGCAGTCGGTGCAGTTGATGAATGGATAGCGGTAACGGCGATTGCCCGGATCGAGACATTCGCCAAGGCAGGCATCGCAGGTGGCGATGTCGGGGGGCACGGCGACGGTCGGCGCGGCGCCGCAGTGGCTCCCGAGAATGACGAACGCTGCAGCCGCGCTCGCCTCGCTCGGCACGTCCACCACATCCACCGCGTGCACGATGGCGAGGGCCGGCGCCTCGTCGGCGAGGCCATCGAGAAAGGACTGCACGCTGTCGGCGGGGCCCTGCACCTCGGCCGTCACGCCTGCGGCATCATTTTCCACCCAGCCCGAGAGACCCAGCCGCGTGGCCCGCCGCCAGACGAACGGGCGGAAGCCGACGCCCTGCACCACGCCCGCGATCGACAGCCGCTTGCGGATCTCGCGTCGGGGCTGGGAAGGATTCGGGGCCATCATGCGCTCATGGAGCGGCTGACCGGGCTGACGACGATACGGTCGCCATCATAGGCCACGGCCGTGCCGAATGCCGCGCTGATCTCCGCCAGCGTGTCGGCGAGCACGCGGGCGTCGGCCGGCGCCGCACGCCGCAGGCTGAAGCGATGAATCTGCATCGGCGCGACACGCAATTCCACGAGCCGGCCCGTCGCCGGATCGACCGTCGCGAAAGCGAGCGGCACGAGATCGCCCCGAAACGCCTCGTAGCCGCCGATGCCTTCGTAGTCGTCGATGCATTCGCCGCAGCCGTAGAGGATCAGCCGGCCGCGGTGGATCTCGATGGGCCGGGCATGGTGCGATGAATGGCCGTGCACGACGTCGGCGCCGCCATCGATGACCGCGCGGGCAAACGCCGCCATGTCGTCGGTCACGTCGTAGCCCCAGTTGCTGCCCCAGTGGATCGACACCACGGCGATGTCGCCCGGCCGCTTTGCATCGCGAACCCGGTCGCCGAGCCGGTAAGCCTCGGCCGTCGAGAGCACGGGCACCACGTCGATCCCGGGGCGGTGGGCTCCGGCAGCCCAGCGGAGCGGGATGCCGCTCGTCGGCGATCCGACGCCGAAGACGAGGCAGCGGCCGCCGCCGGCAAGTGGCACGATGGCGGGCTGCTGCGCGCGATCGAGGTCGCGGCCCGCGCCCGTCGAGTGGATCCCGGCGGCGGCGAGCGCATCGACCGTCTCCAAAAGCCCCGCAGTTCCCCAGTCGAGCGTGTGGTTGTTGGCGAGCGTGGCGACGTCGATCCCCGCGGCCGTGAGGCAGTCGATGTTGGCCGGGTGCATCCGATAGTGCACCTCCTTGCCGCGGCACCAATCGTCTGACGTTGTCACCGCCGTCTCGAGATTGACGATCCGGCAGTCGGGCCCCTCGCGCGTGCATGCGTCGAGCGCATCGCCCCAGATGAATCTCGGATCCACACCGCGCGGCAGGTCGCCGTGCCCCCGCTCCGCGAGCCGCACATAGTGCCTGGCATCGCGCATGCCCGGCTCGCGCAATTCAGGATCACCCGGAACCCTGAGGATCTGGTCGATCCCCCGCCCGGTCATCACGTCGCCGCAGAGAAGGAGCTTGGCCGGTTTCATGGCCGATTCTACGCGGGCGGCCGGAGGACTCGTCGTCCCCCGGCCGCCTTTGATGATCCGCGCCGTGAATCAGCCAGCCGCCTGGGCCTGGCTTAGGCCTGCGCTGGCTTCTTCAGGAAGCTGACGATCAGCGGGAGGAGCGCGCCAACGATCGCCGACAGGCCGCCCGTGCCGGCCAGGCTGTCGGTGCCGCCGACGAGCGAGCCGATCGCCGGAACGAGCATGGGGAGAAGCTTGCCGCCCACGCCGCCGCCCACGAGGCCGAGCACCGTGTTGAGCATCGGGCCGAGGTTCCGGTTCTTGAGCAGCGCGCCCACGATGTTGCCACCGGCGCCGCCGGCAATGAGGCTCACGATCCAGCTGATGATTTGGGGATCCATTCGAGTTCCACCCTTCGCGTAAAAGTCAGATGTTCAGGGGCCACGTCCACCACCGGACCCGCCCGCCAGAGAGTGAGTTGCCGGCCGGCGGCTCCGTGTCACAGGCTGGCACGGAATTTTTTTGGTTTTTGCACGTCCGCAGGCCGGTTCTGCTGGTCGTGCGGGTCGTGCGGCGGGATGGTCCGTTCGCTCCGGCTCGCGGGCGGCAGAAGGTGGTCGCTGCGCGACTCCTTCGGATCCTCGTGTTGTCCCTCGCGGACTCGGTCCAAAAGCTCGTCACGCTTCCGCCGACCCGCTCGCCTTCCGCCGTAGGACGGGCCTCCGTGTCTGTCGCACGTAGATCGCTTGCGGAGCAAGCGGTCTACTTCGCCGCGAGCCGGGCTTCGACGGCCAGCATGTTGTCGATGCTCTCCCGCGCGAGCCGCTCCACGCCCGGGGAATAGTCGAACACCTCCACGCTCACCCAGCCCCGGTAGCCCACCTCCTCGAGCGCCTTGAAGATCGGCACGAAGTCGACGTCGCCAAAACCCGGCCCCTGGAGGTTCGCATCGTTGGCGTGAAAGTGCTCGAGATGCTTGGCGCTGGCGCGAATGATCTCTGGAATCGGCGTCGGCTCACTCGTCATTGCCTTCACGTCGAGGTGCAGCCGCACGTGGGGCGACCCGATCCGCTCGATCAGCCGACAGGTCTCGGCGGCCGTGTTCAGCACGTTCGTCTCCGTAGGCGAAAGCGGCTCGAGGGCCACAACGGTGCCTGTCTCTTCGAGCACCGGCACGAGCCCCGCAAACACGCCCTCGAGATGGTCGGTCGCCTGCTCGTGGGTCACGCCCGGCAAGAGGCTCCGCTGCTGCGGCGACCCGAGGACGAGCACGCGGCCCCCGAGGTCGGCCGACAGCCTGGCGATCTCGCCGAGGTAGTCCACCGTGCGTTGCCGGACGTCCGCATCGGGATGGGTGACGTGAAATCCAGTCGTCTTGGCGAGCAGCCAGTGCAGGCCCACACACTCAAGCCCCGCCGCCTCGGTCGTTCGCCGCAATTCGGCCCGTTGCCCCCGTGAGATGTCAGTCACAAGCGGCGCGAGCGTAAAGGGGGCGATCTCGATGCCGGTGTAGCCGCAGGCCGCCGCATGCTCGCAGGCCTTCGCAAACGGCCACTCGCCATAGGTCTCGTTGCAGATCGCGTAGCGCATCGGATGAACGCCTTCCTTTCTGGTTTTGGACGAGAGTATATTCGGTCCCCATGAACATCACTGTGCACTCACCGTTTTTTTCCCTCCTGATCGGCGCCGCGATCATCTCCGTTGCTCCGGCCCTCGCAGCCGAGGAGCCTCCGCGGGGCTTTTCGATCGAAAAGACCGCCACGGGAGTGAACGTCGCATTCGACGGCAAGCCGTTCGCCGGCTACGTGATCGACCGGGCCAACAAGCCCTACGTCTGGCCGATCGTCGGGCCGACCGGCAAGCAGATGACCCGCGGCTATCCGCTCGTCGATCTGCCGACGGAGCCGGAGAAACAGCGCGACCACCCACACCATCGCGGACTTACGTTCGGCCACGAAGACTATGCCGGCGACACCTGGCACGACCGCAGCACCTATGAGCCCCTGCTCGCCGCCCCCGAGAAAGAGGCCCGCGGCCGAGAGGCGATCGCCAACCTGGGGGCGATCCGCCACCGCGTCTTCACGCGGCTCGATGCGAGCCCGGAGCAGGCCGTCGTCGAGTCGATCTGCGACCATCTCGGGCCCACCGGCAAAGCGAACCTCACCGAGCGCCGCCGCCTCACGTTTCGCGCGACCGCGACGACGCGTTCGATCGACGTCGACCAAGATCTCGTCGGCGGCGACACGCCGGTGCGGATCGGTGACCGAAAAGACGCGGGGCTCTTCATCCGCGTCCCGGTGAGTGTCGCGGTCGATTCCAAAGAGGGCGGCCGGATCGTCAACAGCGAAGGTGCGGTCGACGCGGATGCCTGGTCGAAGCCGGCCCGCTGGTGCGATTACCACGGCCCCGTCGACGGCGAGAAACTCGGCATCGCGTTCCTCAATCATCCGTCCAGCTTCCGGCATCCCACCCGCTGGCATGTCCGCACCTACGGCCTCTTCACGGCGAATCCGTTTGCCAGTCAGTCCTACGACCCGAATCTCCCCGACGCCGCGATCACGCTCGCGCCGGGCGAGACGCTGCGGCTCCGCCACCGGCTCATCTTCCACTCGGGCAACGAGCGCGACGCCGACATCGAAGCGGCCTGGCAGGCCTACGCGAAAGAGACGCCCGCGTTCAAGTAGACCGCTTGCGGAGCAACCGGTCTACGTGGCAAGCGGTCTTCGAAAAGAACTGTCCCTGAAAAGCGGCACCCGCGGCCTTTCTGCCCTTGGCACCGCGGCCGCTCGATTCGCCCGGATCGCGGCCGGGCCATATGCTTCGCCAGCGCATGGAATGGCGAAGCCCTCGGCGACGCATGGCGTCCCCCACCCCGGAGAGCCTCCATGCCTGCTACCTCGCTCCATCGCATCGCCTTCATCGGCAACCACGTGCCGCGCCGCTGCGGCATCGCCACGTTCACCCGCGACCTGCAGACGGCCGTGGCCGACCACCTCCCTCGCGCCGAGTGCATGGTCGTGTCCATGAACGACGGCGGCGGGCCCTATGCCTATCCACCGGCGGTGCGGTTCGAGTGCGACGAGGCCGACCCTGCGGCCTTTTCGCGCGCCGCCGACTTCCTGAACTTCACCAACGTCGACGTCGTTTCGCTGCAGCACGAATACGGCATCTTCGGCGGGCCGGCCGGCAGCAACGTGCTCGAGCTGTTGCAACAACTCCGCGCCCCGATCCAGACCACGCTCCATACCGTGCTCGCACGGCCCTCGGCCGAGCAGCGGTCGGTGATGCAGGACGTCATCCGGCTATCGTCGCGGCTGGCGGTGATGACCGATCGCGGCCGCCTGCTCCTGCGCGAGGTCTATGGCGTGGCCGACGATCGCATCGACGTGATCCCCCACGGAATTCCCGACGTCGCCTTCGCCGACACGAGCGTGCACAAGAGCCGCTTCGGCCTCGCGGGGGCCCGGGTGCTCCTCACGTTTGGCCTGCTCTCGCCGAGCAAGGGAATCGAGCAGGTGATTCGGGCCCTGCCGGACGTGGTGGCGCGGCATCCGGCCACCCGCTACGTCGTGCTCGGCGCCACCCATCCACATCTCGTCCGCGACCAGGGGGAGTCCTACCGCGAGGGGCTCGTGCGGCTCGCAGCCGACTTCGGCGTGGAGCGGCATGTCGTCTTCCACGATCGCTTCGTCGACATGCCCGAGCTGACGGCGTTTCTCGGGGCCGCCGACATCTATCTCACGCCCTATCTCAACGAAGACCAGATCACCTCTGGCACGCTCGCCTACGCCTTTGGCTGCGGCAAAGCCGTGCTGTCCACGCCCTACTGGCATGCCCGCGAGCTCCTGGCCGACGGCCGCGGCATCCTCGTGCCCTTTCGCGATGCCGACGCGATCGCGCGGGAGATCTGCGGGCTCTTCGACGATCCCGACCGGCATCAGGCGATGCGCGAGCGTGCCTACGCGCTCGGCCGCGAGATGATCTGGAGCCGCGTGGCGGAGCGGTATGCGGAGGCCTTCGCGAAGACCCGCCAGGCGACCCTCGTGAAGTCGCGACGCCCTTCCGCCGAATCCCGCGGCGAGATCCGTCTCGCTTCCGCGCCGCGCCGACCGTTGCCGGCGTTGCGGCTGGATCACCTCTGGCGGCTCACCGACTCCACGGGCCTCCTGCAGCATGCCACGCATGACGTGCCGAACCGCGCGGAGGGATATTGCACCGACGACAATGCCCGCGGGCTTGCGCTCATGGTGCATCTCGAGGATCTGCCTCTCGATGCGCCGGAGACAACCCGGGCCGCCGGCGGCTACGCGGCGTTTCTCGGCCATGCGTTCGTGCCATCGACCGGCCGGTTTCGCAATTTCCTCTCCTACGATGGCCGCTGGCTCGACGACGGCGGCACCGACGATTGCCTCGGCCGCGCCGTCGTGGCGCTGGGCACCTGCATCGGCCGCTCGCGGCGGCCGGCGCTCGCGCGCTGGGCCGTGGACTTATTTCAACCGGCACTGTGGGCCGTGAGCGCGACGACGAGCCCGCGGGCCTGGGCGCTGGCGATCCTCGGCATCCAGGAATACCTGCGGCGACTGCACGGAGACCGGCTCGTTGCCGGCCTGCGCGACACGCTCATCGACCGGCTGCTGGATCTCCGCCGCGCGACCGCCGCGGCGGACTGGCCGTGGTTCGAAGACATCGTCGCCTACGACAACGCCCGTCCCTGCCAGGCGCTGATTTCCAGCGGCCGCTGGACGGGCCGCGCCGACGCGCTCGACGCCGGGCTGGCGATGCTCGATTGGCTCTGGCAGGTGCAGTGCTCGCCGTCGGGGCGGTTTTCCCCGATCGGCTGCCGTGGCTTCCTGCGGCGCGGCGGTGAGCCGGCCGCCTTCGACCAGCAGCCGCTCGAGGCGCACGGCATGGTCGCGGCCTGCATCGAGGCCTTTCATGCCGTGGGCGACCCGCGGTGGATCGAGCGGGCGTGGCTCGCCTTCGATTGGTTCCGCGGCCACAACGTGCTCGGCGTGGCGCTCTGCGACCCGCGCACCGGCGGCTGCCGCGACGGGCTGCTCGAGGATCGCGCCAACGAAAACCAGGGCGCGGAATCGACGCTCGCCTACCTGGCCGCGCTGGCCGAGATGCGGCTCGTCGAACACGAAAGCGTTGCCGCTCAGCCCGCCCTGGCACACAGCCGCAGGCCGGCCCACACGGCCGCGAGCCCGGAGAGATTCGTGCCGAGGATGTAGGCTGCCGCCGCAAGAAACCGTCCGTGGGAGAGCATCTCGGCCGAATGGAAGGCAAACGTGGAATAGGTCGTAAACCCGCCGAGCAGGCCGACGAGCAGGACCGTCTCCTGCGCGACCGTGAACGTGTCGCGCGATCGGCAGAGGGCGACGATCGCCCCGAAGGCAAACGAGCCGATCGCGTTGACCGCGAGCGTCGCCCAGGGCGTCGGATGGCCGATCAGCCGGGTCGCAAGGGCATTCGAGCCCGCCCGCAGCAGCGTTCCGACCGCGCCGGCGAGTGCCAATTGAAGCGTGTGGGCGAGCATGGGGCCAGGATTCCTCGGGCGGTGGCGGCGGCAGACTGGCCGCAGCGTCGCCGGGAGCGAATGATACCCTGTGGCGCAGTGGGAACCCCAGCAGGAGATACCGAGCCATGAAAAAGAATCGCCGCAACAACCGGCAAGACCCGCCGAGCGTGTCGTCCGACGTGGAGGCGACCTACGTCTGCGAATCGTGCGGGGAAGAGATCGTGGTTCCGCTCGACGTGTCGGCCGGGTCGCACCAAGACTACGTCGAAGACTGTCCCATCTGCTGCAACCCGATGGTGCTGCACGTCGACATCGACCCCGACGGCGAGGCGCACGTCGAGGGTCGCCACGAATAGCCGTTCTCCTCTACCAGCCCTCCATCGCCATCCGGTCGGCGGCGCATGCCATGGCGACCGATGCCACGCTCTCGGCCTCGGTGAGCCGCCGAGGGTGGGAGGGATCGCGGATCCACGCGAGCTGGTCGGCGGCGAGGTCGCCAACGACCTGGGCGTAGATGCCGAGCTTGTCGAGTCTGGTCGTAAACCTGATCTCCACGAGGCCAGACGCGAGAAAGGGCTTGAACCGGCCGCGGGCGATCCGCGCCTCTCCCTCATACGCCTCCACGCGATGGACGGCGGCATTGGGCAGAATGCCGGTGAGGGCCTCGGTGGCGGCGTCGTCGAGCATGGCCCGCACAAGCCCGTGCGTGGGCACCCAGTCGAAGAGCCGCAGTTCGCCGCGCTCGAACACGAGCCGCATCTCCTGGCGATCCATCCGCGAGGGCTGGTGAAAGCCGTGCTCGAAGTGGAAGAGCAGGCCGGTGTGCCGCCCGCAGACTCCCGCAGGTGCGACTCCGGCCCGCGGCCGCGGATATCGGCAGGTGCACATCACCTCCTCCTCGACCGCGCCGTCGGTGGGCATCGGCTCGCGCAGGCTGCGGGCCGCCGAGACCACGTGCCCTTCTCCGAGCCAGTAGGCCACGAGGTCGAAGAAATGCACGCCGTGCTCGATGAAGATTCCGCCGCTCGTCTCGCGGTTCCAAAACCAGTGCGCCGGCGCGAGCCCTTCGTCGGCCGCCTCGTTGACGAAGAGGCCATGCAGCAGATCACCGAGCAGGCCGCCCTCGATCACCCGCCTCACACAGTCGGCGAGCGGGTTGTAGCGCTCGACGAGATTCGCCACACAGACGCGGCCCTGCCGCGTCGAGAGCGAGTCGAGCTCCCGCGCGTCGGCCACCGTCGTGGCGAGCGGCTTCTCCACGAGCACGTGCTTGCCGCTTTCGAGCGCCCGCTTCGCCTGGCCGAAATGCAAGCTCGGCGGCGTGGCGATGTAGACGAGGTCGAGATCGGCCGCGGTGAGCACCGCGTCGGGCGTGTGGGCCGGTGCGCCGAGGTCGTGCGCCGCGCGGGCGGCCGCGGTGGCGTCGATGTCGGCGACCGCGGCGATCGTCACGCCGGGCAGCTTCCGGTATTGCGCAAGCGAAAATCGGGCAAAGGCGCCGCAGCCGACGAGCCCCACCCGCAGGGTCTCGGTGGTGGATGCCGCGAGGTGGGTCTCCCGCGGCGCCGCCACCGCGGTCGTCGCCGTGTCGGCTTGCCCATTCAGCGTGGGATCGATCATGGCATGTCTCCTCGGGGATTTCTGATGCCATCGATCTTCCGCTTTGGCAGCGCCCGCAGGCCAGCTTTGCAGCCCGCCCTGCGGCCGCTCGAGGGACAGTTGGCCCAACCACGCAAACCTCCTCGCGTTTCGCCACGCGTCATCCCACCGGCTTCCGCCGGGGGCTTTTGGTGGCCCGGCGCTCCTAGCCCCGGCTCATGCCGTGGGCGGCGAGCCTGTGCACCGCCGGAATCGGAACTGTTGTATGTGAGCCGAATCAGCCGTCCCAGCGGCGGGCAGAGACTCCGCTCAGCGGGCAACGAGGTCGAGGAGCGTGTCGCGGACGTCGGTCATCGCGAGGGTGTCGCGGCGGGCCTGGCCGTCGGTGCAGAGAAACACCGGTCCGTCGGCGGCCCGTGCGGGGAGCCGGCCATGGGAGCCGCGTACGATCGAGGAATCCGTGCCGATCACGTCCATAAGATAGCGGAAGCCGAGCATCTTCCGCGCGAGTTTCCCGGCGATGCGGAGCTGCGGGAACGCCAGGGTGGGATCGACGAACAGTTCGACGGGGTCGTAGCCGGGCTTGCGATGGATGTCGACCGTGCGGGCGAAGTCGGGCATCCGGGCATCGTCGAGCCAATAGTAGTAGGTGAACCAGCGGTCGGGCGCCGCGACCGCCACCAGTTCTCCTGATCGTGGGTGGTCGAGGCCGTGGGCCGCCTGGGCCTCGCGGTCGAGCACCTCGGCGATGCCGGGGGTCGCCTGCAGGATCGCCCGCACCTCGGCCACCCGCTCGGGCTGCTTCACGTAGACATGCGCCAGCTGATGATCGGCCACGGCGAAGGCCGCGCTGCCGCCGGCGTCGAGCAGTTCCCAGCCCAGGTCGACCTCCTGCACCCGCAGGAGACCGGCCCGGCGCAGCACGCGGTTGATGTCGACCCCGGCGGTCACAGGCGAAATCCCGTATTCGCTCACGACGGCCACGGTGCGGCCGGAGTCGGCCGCCCATTCGGCCAGTTCGCCCGCCACGGCGTCGATCTCGCCACAGGCCCGCACGGCCTGGGGCGACTCGGGGCCGAACCGCTGCAGGTCGTAGTCGAGATGGGGGAGATAGCAGAGTGTGACGGTCGGACGATGCGATTCCATCACGCGGCGGGTGGCGGCTGCGATCCACCGCGAGGAGCGGATGTCGGCGGTCGGGCCCCAAAAGTTGAAGAGCGGAAACCGTCCCAGCTGCCCCTGCAGCTCATCCTTGAGGGCCGGCGGGTCGGTGAAGAGGCTCGGGAGCTTGCGGCCGTCGGCGGGATAGATCGGCCGTGGCGTCACGGCCTGATCGACCGCCGCGTGCATGTTGTACCACCAAAACATCTTCGCCACGGTGAAGCCGGGGCCAAACCGGCGCCGGCCGACGTGCCAGAGTTTTTCATGCTCGCAGCCGACCAGGGCGTTGGACTGCCGCCACAGCATCACCTCGGCGAGATCGCGGAAATACCAGCCGTTGCCGACGATGCCGTGGTCGCGGGGCAGGCGGCCGGTGAGCATCGTGGCCTGGGCCGAACAGGTGACGGCCGGCAGCACGGTGCCGAGCGTTGCTTGGAAGCCGTCCCTCGCAAGCGCCGCCAGCCGCGGCGTGTGCGGCAGGAGGGCGGGCGTCAGGCCAACGACGTTGAGCACGAGCAGAGGGTTCATGCCCCGCATGGTACCCTGCTAGCGAGCCAATTGTTACGCCGCCCGCTGCAAAAAAGAGTCCTGACACCTTTTTGTCACGTCGAAGATCGCGCGGTGCCCCGTGCGAGATCCCAGGCGAACGTGAGCGCGAGCACCTGGCGCAAGCCACCACCCACGAGGCGCTCGCTCAATTCCCACACCGCGCACATCCCCGCATGGCCATGGCACGCGCCACCCCACTCGCTTCCGCGAGGGCTTTTGGGGCGCAAGCGATCGTTCAGCATGCCAATAGCTCTCGGCTCGATCGTACTCCGCATTTCGCCGACATAGTCACGCAAGAAACAGGTCGCCCCCCTGCCACTGCGGCTCGGGCTCGCAGAGCGGCGGAGCGGAGTGGATGTGTGTCGCGCACGTCAGCAAGCGTTCCTCGGGCAGACCGACGGCGGCACAGACGCGGCCGCGAAACTTCCGCTCGAACGCAAGATTCGCCCACCAGCCGAGGTCCGCGTCGACGAGCACGAGCGGCTGGTCGGTCGCCGCGGCGCAAATCGCCAGCACCGTGAGAAAGAGCGTTCGGTGCACGCCCTGCGCTGTATCGTGCAGCGCCGCGCCCCAGTTGCGGGAGAAGATGCCGACGGTGGGCGTGATGTCGGTGCGTGCGAGGCCGACCTGGCCAGTGAATGCGGAGTGGGTGCGCATCGGAGACTCCTTTCGAGACGGTCGCCATCACAACTGTCATGGCGGATTGGGGAATGTGAAGCCGAAAAGCCTTGAAAGACCTTTGCTCGATAGCTACAATGGATTGAACATGCGTCTACCATTGCTTACGCTTCTCTGGAGGCAGCCATGCAACGAACCAGCATCACCGATGCAAAAAACAATCTGAGTGCCTTGATCGACCGTGTCCGACGGGGCGAGACCGTGCTCATCTGCGACCGGAATCGGCCCGTCGCGCGGCTGCAGCCGGTCGGTCCGCGTGACGACTCCGGGGCCGACGCGCCCTGGCTGGCGAGCCTTGTCCGCGACGGCCTCGTGGCTCCCGCCGCTAGTCCCCTTTCCGTTCGAAGCCTTCCAAAGCCGGTGAAGCCCACGCGGCCCACGAGCATCGTCGATGCCCTGCACGCCGACCGGGAGGAGTAGCACGGATGCGGTATTGGGATGCATCCGCGATCGTTCCGCTGCTCGTGCAGGAATCCCGCACGAGCGATGCCCGTGCCGCCCTAGCCGAGGACGAGGGCATCGTCACCTGGTGGGGCACGCGGATCGAATGCACATCGGCGATCGCACGGCTCGAACGAGCCGCGTCCCTCACGCCGCGGCAGGCATCGCAGGCGGTCGAGGTGCTGCGCGCCCTCGCTTCCGGATGGAACGAGATCCTGCCGACGGAATTGATGCGCGAGGCCGCCTGCCGGCTCCTGCGCGTCCACTCCCTGCGGGCCGCCGACGCGATGCAGCTGGCGGCCGCGACCGTCATGACGGGAGGGCGGACGGCCCAGGTTGGGTTTCTTGCATTCGACGACCGGCTCCGGGAGGCGGCCAGCCGGGAGGGCTTCCGGGTCGGACCGTGACCAGCCTGCGTATCCGAACGACCCGGCCACCGCCGCGCGGATCGCCTCCTACGAGCTCGCGTTCCGGATGCAGCGGAGCGTGCCGCAGGTGTCGACTTTGCCGACGAAACGCAAGAGACGAAGAAGCTCTATGGCCTCGACCTGCCGCACTGCAAGGAATTCGGGGCGCAATTGCTCGCGGCGGTTCGTGGAGCAGGGAGTGCGGTTCATCCAGATCCAGCATGGCGGCGGCGCTGGGGCCTGGGACGCCCACGGCGGCCTCGAGGCCAACCACGAAAAATTGTCGCTCGCCGTCGACCAGCCGATCGGGACGCTCCCGGAGGACCTCGACTGCCGCGGCCTGCCCGACGAGACGATCGACTCGAAGATACTACCTGCTCCGATCGTACAGCCATCGCCACACGGGGACCGCCTCGATGCCGTCCGGTACCGGCACGCCGCGCGGTGGCGCCGTCTCGTAGAGCAACACGCGGCGGGCGTCAGGAAAATCCGCCGCGGCTTCGACGAGCGATTTGATCTCCCGGTTCAACGTGGGAGGATTCGTCAGGTCGGCGACCGCCTGAACGAGCGTGCGTGCCCCGTCAGAGTGCGTCGCCATAAAATCCACCGCGTTCGTGCCGAGCGGTCGCGTGCTCGGGCTCGACGCCTACGCCGACTTGCTCGCGATCCCCAACTGCATCGGCGCGAAGCACGCATCGCTCTCCCGCCGGCTCGAGTGGCAGCGGCTTGCGCTTGGCGACCGGCTGCGGCCCGACTTTCACGTCTTCACCGGCAACGACCTCGCGATCGACATGGTCCGCCATGGCAGCGACTGGCTGCTCGGCCTCTCGACCGTGGCCGGAGTCCTTTGCCCGCCGCGATGCCTGGTGGGCCGCCGGCGACCCGCGGTTCGACGAACTCGACGATGCCCTGCAAGCCCTCGGCGACTTCGCCTTCCGAACCCCGGTGCCCGCCTACAAGCATTCGATGGCCCTGGCGCTCCACCTGCGCGGCCTCGTGCCGGGCACATGGGGGGGGCGACCTCGTCGGCCGCTCGCTGGTCCGCGGCCTGATCTGCCGCACGTCTTCCGACTGCACGACGGCGCCGCGCAACGGCCTCCGAAGCGGCTGCTATCCGCTCGACGCCTATTACACGGCCCTCCCCGAGGCCGCCGAGACGAAGGCGATCAAGTCGAAGGAGGTGTAGACCGCCGTGGGTGCAGATTGGCAATCTGCTCTACGGCAGAAGGCCGCGAGGGCCTTTTGGTGCTAGGCCGCGGCATCCACGAGTGATCCATTGCACCACACGCGCACGCCAGACCTGCGGGCACAGGCCAGCGATTCCGGCGACACGGCATCGCACGCCACGAGAGGAATCGCAACCAGCCCGGCCTTGCGAAGGATACCGGACCTTTTCTCGGCGCGGACAATGTCTTCGGTGTCGCCGGTCGAGGAGACCTCCACAATGACATACGTCTCAACGCCGTCCACCAGGCCATTCGCGACGATGTCGGCCCGAAGGAAATCGTCCACTTCCTCAGCCGTCACGCGGGGTTCGATCGCATCGAGCAACGTATCGTTGGCCACCACCTTGCCCCGGCGTAGAACTCTGCCGAGGTAGGCCGAGAGCGGATCCCGAAACTGGAGCTCACACGTTCACCCAACGACCGCGTCCGTGCGGATCGTGAGGCGCTGCATCGCTTCTGCCAGCGTCTTGACCTCCTTCTCGGTGCGGGTCTGCGCCTTGGCAAGCCGCGCGATTGCCCCGTCGAGCCGAGACACATTCGCGTCGATCGATTCGCGCAGAATCCGAAAGTCTTCCTTGGTAACGGTGTCCTTGAGTTCATCGAACATCGTTCCCAGCCATTGGGCGAGAGACTTGGCGGCCGCATCGCCGAGCGACGCTTTCAAGTCTTCGTCAATACGGCAGGTGTTCACGAACGAAAACTCCGGCGGCAGGCTTGAGGGGCCGCTCAAAAGTGCACAGGCGTATAAACCACCGTGTCAACCGCCGCGGTGCGGGACTCGCCGGCCGGTGCGTGCATCCGCGTGGGGAGCTGAGTTGGGCTCTGCTACACTTTCGAGGTCACAAAAGCCTCTGTTCTCCACCAGGGCCGCCATGCCTAGACAATTCTGCGACGACTCCTTCCTGCTCTCGAATCAAGTGGCCGCCGACCTCTACCACCGGGTGGCCGCGCCGCAGCCGATCGTCGATTACCACTGCCACCTCAGCCCGCGCGACATCGCCGAGGACCGCCGGTTCGAAAACCTCCACGCCGTCTGGCTCGACGGGGATCACTACAAGTGGCGGGCGATGCGGGCGAACGGCGTGGCAGAGGATCTCATCACCGGGCGTGCCGCCCCGCGGGAGAAATTCGCGGCCTGGGCTGCGACGGTGCCCCACGCACTCCGCAATCCGCTCTTCCACTGGGCCCACCTCGAACTGCGCCGCCACTTCGGCATCGAAGAACTGCTCGAGCCCGCCTCGGCCGACCGCATCTGGCAGGAGGCCAATCGGCAGCTCACCACCGGCGACCTCACCGCACGGGGCATTCTCGCGCGGATGAATGTCGAGGTCGTCGGCACGACCGACGACCCGGCCGACAGCCTTGCCTTTCACGAGGCGATTCTCCGCGGGCAGGCCTCTGTGGGCTCGTCGTTCAAGACGCGGGTCGTGCCGACGTTTCGGCCCGACGCCGCGCTCAAGGTGCGCAAGCCCGACGTGCTGCGGGCCTGGGCGCGGCGGCTCTCCGACACGGCCGGTGTCGGGGCCGATTCGTTCGCGGGCCTGCGGCAGGCGCTCGAGCGGCGGCATGCCGACTTCGCGGCCGCGGGCTGCCGGGCGACCGACCATGGCATCGAATACCTCGCCGACGTCGAGTGCACCGACGCGGAGGCGAAGTCCATCTGGGATCGCGCCATCGCCGGCACCGCCGCCACGGCCGCCGAGGCGGAGCGGTTCACCGTCTGGCTCATGCTCTTCGTGGCCCGGCTCAATCACGTGAAAGGCTGGGTGACGCAGCTGCACCTCGGCCCCTTCCGTGACCCCAACCCGCTGCTCGCGGCGCGGCTCGGCGCCGACGCCGGCTGCGACACGATCGGCGACGCCCGACAAGGGCCCGGGCTCGTCCGCTTCCTCGGCACGCTCGCCGCCGAAAACTCGCTCGGCCGCACGATCCTCTACAACATCAACCCCGCCGACAACGCCCTCTTCGCCGCGCTGCCCGGCTCGTTTCAAGACGGCGCGACGCCGGGCAAGATCCAGTGGGGCAGCGGCTGGTGGTTCATGGACCAGGAGCGGGGTATGCGGGACCAGATGAACATGCTTTCCGATCTCGCGCTGCTCTCGCGATTCGTCGGCATGGTGACCGACTCGCGGTCGTTTCTCTCCTATCCGCGGCACGAATACTTCCGGCGGATCCTCTGCGACCTGCTCGGTGCCGACGTGGCCAGCGGCCGCCTGCCCGACCGCCGCGACTGGCTCGACCGGCTGGTGGCCGACGTCTCCTGCGGCAACGCCCGCAGGCTCTTCGGCTTCGCCTCGCCGGCCTCTTTGGAGAGCGTCGCCTGATACGCGGGGCTGGCGTTTGCTTTTTTCTCTTGGCGCAAGGCCCGTGAGTCGCGATGCTCGGTGTCGTTGGTCGGCCGTTGTGGCCGGCGTGCACACCACACGTGAAAGGAATCCCACCCATGGGCAAGGGCAACAACTCGCAACGCAACGAAAAGAAAAACAAGAAGCCGAAGCAAGACAAGTCGAAGCCGGCCGTCAAGAAGTAGGCAGGCTGCCGACAGCAGGTCGAATGCGGGATTCCCGCAAGCGTGAGCCGAAGGCCCGGCCAGCACCATCGAGCACGTCACCCAGCGGGATTTCCCCGAGACCGGTGCGGACATCTGCACACTCGCCCATGCGGCCGGGTTTCGCAACGAGCCGCACGAGCTGTTTCGTGACGCCACTGGGTTTCACCGTTTGCTGGCGTTCACGTCGCGAGCGGATGCATGAAACCGAGTCAGCCGCGCCGACGGCCCAGGGGGATCTCAATCCAGGTCGCCCTGTTCACGGCAACACGTTGAGCACTGCCGGCGGGGAGGCGTGTCCACCGTCGGCGTCGGTGCGGAGGTGAAAGAGCCGCCGGCCGGGGGCCGTCTTGGGGGCTGCAGTGATGAAAAACTCCCGCTCGTTCTGCCCCTCCACGATGAGGAGCCCATTGAGCCCGAGGTTGTCGATGAAGGCGCCGTGCGGCAGGTTGCGGCCCGCACCACTGAAGTCGATGCGGTCCTTGAAATCATGGCGAGTGGCCTTCACCTTCGCGGAGATCGTCTGCCCCGGCCGGATCGTGAATTCGAGCGGCTCTCCCGGCACCTGCCGCACGGCGGCGGGATCGGCGCCCGGCACGATCTCGACCGTGAACTTCGGCTTGTCGCGGACCTGAATGTCGCCGAGCGTGCCGAGATCCTGCACGACCTCGCGACCGTCGATCTGGGCGACCGCCCGTACGCGGACGGCCTTGTCGGCGGCCTCGTCCGGCGACTGGGCATCGGCCACCGCGGAGAGCACGCCCCGCGCGTCCTGCTGCCCGGCCTCGATCTCAATCGGTCCATGGAAGGTGAAGCCCGACGGCAGGTTGTCGATCTCGATCCGCACGGGCCCGTCGTAGCCCTCGAGGCGGGTGGCCTTGAACGTCAGCTCGCGGCCGCTTCCGGGGCTCACCTTCGGATCCTTCCCCTCGATGGCCACCGTGAACGACGGGTTCGTCCGCCGGATGCCCAGCGTGTAGTGGAAGTCGGCCGCGGCGCCGAAGCCGCGGACGTCACTGACCCGCGCCACATACTCGCCGTCGGTCGGCGGCGTGAAGATGAGCTGCGAGTCGGTGCCGAGACGACGCGATGAGTCGTCGTCGTTTTCATACGGGATGCGGAAGACGGGCAGGCCGTTCGGGATCGGCGCCGCACCCCGGGGCAGCGGCTCCACAATCCACGCCGGCTCGCCGAGCGCGTGAGTGACGGCCGAGGTGTGGAAGAACGTGTGGCGGGTGCCCGAGCCGGGATAGACATCGAAGCCGGAATCGGCGCCTCGGGGAGCCAGCCAGAGCCGCACTACCTCACCGTTCGCATACAGATATTGATCGACTTCCATCTCCTCCCAGTTCTGCACGCGGAAGTCGCCGGTCTGACTGGAGTTCTTGCCGCGAAACGTGAACCAGGAGTCACGGACCGCCTGAAGCACGACCTGCTCCACGGGCGCTCCATTGCGGTCGAGCACCTCGATCCGCGAATCGAGCTTCGACTTCGGCGTGCCCGAAGCGGCGATCACCTCGAGCGACAGCGGCACGCCGGCCCGTGCGGTGAACCGGAAGCAGTCGGCGTCACCGCCTTTCTGAATCGAGCCGGACAGCGACGCCGGCGCGGCGACTGGCTGTGCCTCGGCCGCGGTGTCGTTGGGCTCTGCCTCGGAGAGTTTCGCGGCGGGAGTGTCGGCCGCGGGACTCGCGGCCGTGGCCGCCGGACGTGATGCCACTGCTGCGTTCTCAGGGCTTGCGGCCTTCAGCCCGGCCACGTCGAGCAACTCAAGCGATCCATCCATGCGACCGACCACGAACCGGCCGTCGGCCCCGGCCACGATCGCCGCCACAAGGTCGGGCTGCCGCGGCAACTCCTTTTCGATCGCGATGTCGGGCACGCTCCAGGTCTTGAGCGACCGGTCTTCGGCCGTCGTGACGAGCCTGCGGCCGTCGGCCGAGAGGGCGACCGCCACGATCGGCGTCTCGTGCGCGAACACGGAGCGGAGCGACGGGTTGATCGCCGGCGCGTCGAGCGAGACGAGCTTCCAGAGGTGAATTCGCTTGTCGCGGCCGGCGGCGATAACGTGGCCGCCGTCGGGTGTGAACGCCACGCTGGCCAGTTCTCCCTGCGGCTGGCTGAGCGTGTCGAGCCGCACGCCGTCGCTCGCCCGCCAGAGTTTCACGGTCTCGTCGGCGCTCGCCGAGCCGAGCAGCTGGCCCGACGGATGCCAGGCGAGGTCGAAGACGGCGCCGTTGTGGACGTCGATCGACCGCACGAGCGCTCCATCAGCCACGTTCCAGAGCTTGATCGACCGGTCGTAGCCCGCCGTGGCGAGCGTCTGTTCGTCGGGGGAGAGTTCGGCGTCGTAGACGATGTCGCGGTGGCCGCCGAACGACTTCACGAGCTTGCCGGTGGCCGCATCGCGGATCTCGGCCACGCCACGAAGGCCCGTGACGCCTCCTGCGACCACGAGCCGCCCGCCATCGCGGGAATAATGGACGGCCGCGATCGGCCCGGGCAGATCGGTGATCGTGAGGAGCGGCTGTGCCGACGAGGCCGCGGTGTCGCGGGCGACAACGTCGATCGTGCGGCCGCGGGCCACGGCGAACCGGCTGCCGTCGGGGCTGTTGGCGAGCGACGTGACGGGCTTGATGCCGGAAAAAGCCGTGAGCGGTGGCACGGCAAGCGTTTCGAGAATCGAGCTATCCTGCGCAGGTCCGGGAGCGCCGGCCGCGATCCAGGCCTCGAGCGTGGCGAGATCGGCCGCGGGCACCTGCGGCTCGTCGGCCGGCGGCATGTGGTCGGAGTCGGTGCTCTTGATTCTTTGAATGAGGATCGAGGCCGCGGCGTCGCCGGCCGCGACAGGATCGCCCTGGCCGTCGCCCCCTTTGCGAAGCGTCGCAAACCGCTCGACCGAGAATCCAGACTCCGCCTCGCGGTCGTTGTGGCAGCCGGAGCAGTAGGTCCGCAGGATCGGCGCGATCTCGCGGTCATACGCCGGCGCGGCGAGGACAGGCGCGGCCGAAAGCATCGCGACGACCAGAACGTGTGTGACGCGCACTTTCATCTCAATGCCTGAAAAGAAACTCGCGGCTCGTGAGCAGCGACCAATACATGTCTTCCACGATCGCCCGCTTTTCCTCCGGAGAGGCCGCCGCGAGCATCTCCTCGAAGGGCTTCCGCTCGGCGTCGGTGGGCTTGCGCGAAAGCACTCGCACCCAGGCGTCGTCCACCAACAGTTCGGGCTTCGGATCGGTCGCCAGGATCTGCGTGATCCGCCCAGCCTTCGCGGCGAGCTTGTCGTTGAGCGTGGTGCCGTTCGAGAGATGGAGCACCTGAACGAGGCTCGGCTGGCTCGACCGCTCACACTCGCAGGTGATCTCCCGCGCGTTGCGGCCAAACGTGTCGAGGAAGGCGTTTTTCACCGTCGAGTCGCGCAGCTCGAGGGCCCGCGTGTCGGTGTCGTAGCCCGTCACCTTCTCCGTCGAGCCGTCGGCCCGCACGATCTCAGCATAGCGGTCGTGCACGCCCGTCACGTCGGCGATCGCGTCGGAGAGCACCTCCGCCATCAGCCGCTTCGGGTAGGCCCGGGCAAACCAGCGGCGGTCGTCGCGGTTCTCCGGCAGCGGTGCACTCGACCGGGCGTAGGTCTCCGAGAGCAGGATCAGCCGCATGAGTTTCTTGAGGTCATAGCCCTGCTCCTTCGTGAAGTCGCACAGCGCGGTCAGCAGTTTCTCGTTGCTCGCCGGATTGGTCGCCCGCAGGTCGTCCACCGACTCCACGAGGCCGAGCCCGAAGAAATTCGCCCACACCCGGTTGACGATCGCCCGCGTGAAGTAGGGATTCTCGGGCGACGTCAGCCAGCTCGCCAGGGCCTCGCGGCGGTCGCCGGCGTCGTCCATCGGCAGCGGCTCGCCATCGAGCGGCGCGGGGGGCTGCGGCTTTCCCGTCTTGGGCTGGAGCAGATCGCCGCGCGACTCGACGAACAGCGTCCGCACGCCGTCGCCATCGCGGGGCTCACCTCCCCAGCCCTTTGCCCGCACCCGGGCGAAGAGGTTGGCGAACGAGTAGTACTGGTCGTTGGTCCATTTTTCGAGCGGGTGGTTGTGGCACTTCGCGCAGTTGATCGAGAGCGAGAGAAATGCCTGGGCCACGTTCTCGGCCACCGTCTCCGGATCCTGGTGCACGGCATAAAAATTCGTGGCGCCGTTCTCCACGCTCGACCCGCGGGACGTGACGATCTCACGGACGAGACGGTCCCATGGCGCGTTCTCCGCCACGCGGTCGCGAATCCAGCCGTAGTAGGCATTCACCGCCGCCGGCCGCAGCTTCGCCCCCGACACGAGCAGCACGTCGGACCATTTATAGGCCCAGTAGTCGATGAACTCGGGGCGTGCGAGCAGCAGTTCGACCAGCCGCTCCTTCTTCGCGGGCGAACGGTCGGCAAGATAGCCACGCACCTCCTCGGGCGCGGGCAGCCGACCGATCGTGTCGAGGAACGCCCGCCGCAGGAACGTCGCCTCGTCGCACGGCGGCGACGGCTTCAGGTGAAGCTGCTCGAGCTGCGCGAGGTTGAGTTCGTCGATCACGTTGGCCCGCGGCGCCGAAACATAGTCGGCGGCCGACACGGCATGCGGAAACGGCGCGATGACGTTGGCCACGGCGATTTGCGACGAGAACCAGGCCGTCACCGCCCCGGCGCCATGGCCGATCACGCTTACGCTCCCCGCCGGATCGATCATGGCCACCGTCTCGTCGGCCGACGTGAACCGGGCCCAGTGGGTGACGTCGCGGGTCGAGCCGTCGTCATAGCGGGCCGTCACCGTCATCGCCACCTTCTGCCCCACGGACGCCGTGCTCTCGGCGGGCGCCATGTCGATGCCCACGAGCTTCTTCTCTCCCGCGCGGGGCCCGGGACAGCCCGCCTCGATCCAGGCGGCCAGCAGTTTGTAGTCGTCGCTGCCGACGTCGAGCCGCTTGCCCCCTTTGTGGGCCAGCGCCATCGTGGGCTTCGTGAGCAGGAGGCTCGCCCCCGGATCGCCAAAATCGATCCGCCGGCCGCGGGCGTCGCGGGTGATCGCGAGGTAGTCGCTCTTCGGATCGTAGCCGAAGAGCGAGAGCCGAAAGCCCGCCTTGCCGGCCATCGCCCCGTGGCAGCCGCCACCGTTGCAGCCGGCCTTCGAGAGGATGGGCACCACGTCGAGTTCGAAGCTCGGCTCGTCGGCCCGCGCGATCAATGACCAAGCGGAAGCGACCACAATGAAGAGCAGGCGTCCAATGACATGGCGCCGGCTTCGGGACGGCAGAAGTCGCCGCTTCGCGGTCCTTTGGATCCTCGCGGTGGCCGCGGCGGCGCTCAATGTCGGTTTGGGCTCGTCGAGCTTCCGCCGATCCCTTCGCCTCCCTCTCATGCGAACAGCTCCTTGATCGGGTCGGTGCCGAAGTCGGTGAGGGCGAACGGGCGGCCGGCGGGGCCGGGAAGGTGCTTTTCGTGGTCGAGGCCGAGCGAGTGGAAGATCGTGGCCACGATGTCGCCCGGCTTCACGGGCCGCTCCGCCGGGAAGGCGCCGATCGTGTCGCTCGCGCCGACGGCCCTCCCCCCTTTCACGCCGCCGCCGGCGAACGAGACGGTGAAGCACTGCGGATAGTGGTCGCGGCCGCCGGCCGGATTCACCTTCGGCGTGCGACCAAACTCGGAGAGCCCCGCCACGAGCGTGTCGTCGAGCAGGCCGCGCTCGAAGAGGTCGCCGATCAGGGCAGCGTAGGCCTGGTCGTACATCGGGCAGACGATGTTTGCCATGCCCTCGATCGACGTGAAGGGCTTCGAGCCGTGGATGTCCCAGGTGATCTCGTCGAACACCGTGAGAAACGTGTTGATCGTCACGAACCGCACGCCGTTTTCCACGAGCCGCCGCGCGAGCAGGCAGCACTGGCCGAAGCGGTTCATGCCGTAACGCTCCCGCACGGCCTCGGGCTCCTTCGAGAGGTCGAAGGCCTCGCGGGCCTGCGGGCTCGTCATCAGCCGGTAGGCGGCGTGGAAGTTTTCGTCGAGAAGCCGCGCGTCTTCGCTGGCCTCGAACTGCTTTGCGGCCCCTTCCACAATCTCCCGCATCTTCTTGCGGCGATCGAGCCGGGCCACCGAGATCTGGTCGGGGGGCAAAAGATCGGGCACGCGGAAGTTGGGCTTCGAGGGATCGGCCATGAGGGCGAACGGATCGTGGGCCTTGCCGAGGAAGCCTCCCGCCTGGCCGTTGGGGAGGTTGCCGCCGCCGCGGCCCATCGTCTCCGGCAGCACGACGAACGGCGGCAGGTCGGTGCGGCGGCCGAGGAGGTAGCCCGTGACGCTCCCGGCATGGGGCGTCTGGATGCCGCCGGTGAACCGCCGACCCGTCTGCATGATCTGCCAGCCGGCGTCGTGCACGGCCGCGCCGTCGTGGTGGCAGGATCGCACGAGCGAAAACTTGTCGGCCACCTCTGCGTGCTTCGGGAGCAGCTCCGACACCTCGAAGGCGTCGCTTTTGGTGCGGATCGGCTTGAAGGGGCCGCGGATTTCGGCCGGGGCGTCGGGCTTCATGTCCCAGAGGTCCATGTTCGACGGGCCGCCGAGATTGAAGATCATGATGCACGACCGCTTCTCGCAGCCGGGCCGCACCTTCCCCTCGCTCGCCGCCCGCGCGTATTGCGGCAGCGACAGGCCGACGGCAGCCAGGGCGCCGACATGGAGAAAGTCGCGGCGGGTGGGCCCCGATCCGCAGAGAAGGGCCCGCTCACCGGGCCGGGCGACGCGAAACTCGAACATCCTCGCTGCCTCCAATGGGTTCGCGGAGCGGGCGCTGCGGCCCTCCCGATGTATCGGCTCTCCATGAGGATAGGCCGCAGCGGCTTCCGCGTCATTTGACGGTTGTGGCATCTCTTTGTATTTACGAAGCATGACACGGCCGCCCCGAGCCACTTCCGCCGAGTTTGCGGCCGAGCAGGTGCTGGCGCTCTTCGACGCGCTGCCCGACGTCCAACTGTTCGTGAAGGACCGCGAGAGCCGGTTCGTGAAGGTGAACGCGGCGTGGCTCACGAACCACGGCGTCGCCTCCGAGGCCGAGGCGGTCGGGACGACCGACTACGACTACCATCCGCCGGCGCTCGCCGCGCAATACGTGGCGGAGGACCAGCGCGTGATGCGGTCGGGAAAGCCGCTCCGCGACCAGCCCTGGCTCGTCGCCGACCACACGGGGATGCCGCAGTGGTATCTCTGCACGAAGCTGCCGCTCTTCGATGGGTCGGGCCGCGTCTCCGGCATCGCCGGCATCCTGCAGCCGTTTGGCCACGCCGGCCACGCGCCCGACGAATATCGGCGGCTCAACCCCGCGCTCGAATACGTCGTGGCCAACTACCGCCGGTCGCTCACGGTGGGTGACGTCGCGCGGCGGGCCGACCTCTCGGCGAGCCAACTGCAGCGTGAGTTTCGCCGGCTCTTCGGCATGACGGTGGGCGACTACATCCTGCGGCTACGGCTCCTGATGGCGCGGCGCCGGCTGCGGGCGACCACCGACGCCGTCGGCCGCATCGCAACCGACTGCGGCTTCTACGACCAGGCCCATTTCACGCGGGCGTTCAAGAAGCACACGGGTCAAACCCCGATCGAATACCGCCGTGACGGCAGATGACAGAACCCACATACGCCTCCCGAACAGCCATTCCACTCAGCGTGCTATTCGCGGCTCCCAGCGGCCCCGCTGTCAGCTCGACCTGGAGCTTTCCCACGGCAGCTCGTCGGTGAGCGCAACGCTGCCTGCCGGCCCCTCGGCCGCGGTGCAGTTGTCGTAGACCGCTGCGTCATCGGGAGTGAACGCGTCGAAACCGCCGTACGTGTCAATCGTCGTCATGCTGCTCGGCGTCGAGGGGCGTGGTGGGATCGATGAAGAGCCAGCAGGCGGCGCCCGCGAGGCAGACGACCGCCGTCACGTGAAACGTAAGCGGCCAATTGCCGGTGCGGCCCACGATCAGTCCGAGCACGATCGGCGAGACGAAGCCGCCGAACTGCCCCATCATGTTCATCGTGCCGCCGAGCGTGCCGGTGGCCCGTCCGCCGATGTCCATGCAGGTGGTCCAGGAGCCCGGCATCGTGAGATCCATCGCAAAGCTCACCAGCGCGATCAGGATCACCGCGAGGTAGGGATTCGTCGCCAGCGTCGAGGCCACGAGCAGCCCCGCGGCCGCGGCCATCGCTCCGGCCCCGATCCACCGCCGCGCGCGGCCGATCCCGATCCGGCGGGCCAGCGGCGGCGTGAGCCAGCCGGCCACGAGCGAGCCGAAGCCGCCCAACAAGAGCGGCAGGCCGGCGAGCGCGGCGCTCGCCTTCAGGTCGAACTTCCAGACCTCGAGCAGATAGGTCGGAAACCACGTCACGAAGAAATACCAGGCATAGCTCATCGCGGCATACTGGCCGCAGAGGCACCAGACCGTCCGCGAGGTGGCCATCCGCCGCCAGGGCACGCGGAGGTGGTCGCCCCCCGGAGGCGGCGGCGGCGGCAGAAGCGCTGCCTCGGCGGCATTGACGCCGGGGTGCGTTCGCGGGTCGTCGCGATACCACCAGGCGAAGACGATCGCCCAGGCCACGCCGGCCAGGCCGAAGACGAGAAACGCCTGCCGCCAGGTCATCACCGTGAGGCAGGCGTAAACGAGCAGCGGCGTGACGGCCCCCCCCCAGCGGGCGCTCATCCACATGATGCCCTGCGCCCGCGACCGCTCGGCCTCGGGCAGCCATCGCTTGAACGCCTTGGTGAGATTCGGGAAGCAGCCCGCCTCGCCCGCCCCGAAGAGGAACCGGGTGATCATGAGCGACGCGAGCCCCCAGACCCAGCCCGTGGCCGCGGTGAAGAAGCTCCACCAGAGCACGATCCGCAGGAGCACCTTCCGCGGACCGATCCAGTCGCCGAGATAGCCGCCGGGAATCTCGAAAAGCGCGTAGGCGAGCGTGAAGGCGGAGAAGACCCAGCTCATCTGTTCCTTGGTGAGCGCGAGGTCTTTCATCACGAGCGGCGCGGCCTGTGAAATTGCGACGCGATCGATATATTGCAGCACCGCGAGCGTGATCGCAAACACGACCACGATTCCACGGGTGTTTGTCGGCCGCATGATTCCACCCTTTCCATCCGTTCACACAGGAACTGCATGATGACAAGCCGATCGACCCAGGAGCGAGTATGCCGCTTCCATCATCGGCACGACAGAGCGCCGCCCCGCATCGCGGCGATGACCGAGGCGGGCGTCGTCGATCTGTCCGTCGCGGGGATCACGTCGCTCGCGGCCGTGCTCGACGCGGCCGACCCGACGGGCGTGGTGCGGGCCGCCCGGGCAGCGGCGGGCCCGCCGCTGCCGCTCGCGGATGTCGTGTTGCTGCCGCCGGTCGAGCGGCAGGAGGTGTGGGCGGCCGGCGTCACGTATCTGCGAAGCAAGACTGCGCGGATGGAGGAGTCGGACTTCAGCGCCACCGCCTACGACCGCGTCTACGAGGCGCCACGGCCGGAGATCTTCTTCAAGGCGGTGGCCGACAAGGTGGTCGGGCCAGGCGACGGCGTGGGCATCCGGGCCGATTCCCGCTGGAACGTGCCCGAGCCGGAGCTCGCGCTCGTGATGAACTCGCGGGGCGACCTCGTCGGCTGCACGATCGGCAACGACATGAGCTCCCGCGACATCGAGGGGGAAAACCTCCTCTATCTTCCGCAGGCGAAGGTCTACGACCGCTCCTGCGGCCTCGGGCCCTGGATCGTGCTCGGCTGCAGCGAAGCAGAGGCCCGCGAATGGACGGTTTCGATCACGATCGACCGCGCGGGCCGCGAGGTGTTTGCCGGGCGGACGCGGATCGACCAGATCAAGCGGTCGTTCACCGAACTGGCCGATTACCTCCGGCGTTCACAGTCGTTCCCGCACGGCGTGGTTTTGCTCACCGGCACGGGGGTCGTGCCCGACGAGTCGTTCACGCTCGCCGCCGGAGACCGCGTCTCGATCACGATCGACGGGATCGGCACGCTCGAAAATCCCGTCATGGTCGTCTGAGCCTGGAATTTGCATCGGAGTCGCCATCAATGACAGTGCTGCATGGCAGAAATTTCATCGCCGGCCGACTCGCCGAGTCGCCGCGAGGGTTCGCCGCAACGAGCCCGCTCGACGGCCGTGAACTGCCCGGCCGATTTTGCCTGGCGTCGCTCGACGACGCCGACGCGGCGATGCAGGCCGCCGCGGCCGCGGCCGAGCCGCTGGCGGCTACGACTGGTGAGACGCGGGCGGCATTGCTCGAGCGGATCGCCGACGAGATCATGGCGCTCGACGATGCCCTCATCGAGCGGGCGGGCCTCGAGACGGCGCTGCCTTCGGCCCGGCTCACGGGTGAACGGGGCCGCACCGTCAACCAGTTGAAACTGTTTGCCGCAATGGCCCGCGAGGGCGGGTGGGTGGATGCGCGGATCGACCGTGCCCAGCCCGACCGGCAGCCGCTGCCGCGGCCCGACCTGCGCCGCGCGAAGCGGCCGCTCGGGCCCATCGTCGTCTTCGGCTCGAGCAATTTTCCGCTCGCCTTCTCGGTGGCGGGGGGCGATACGGCAAGCGCGCTGTGCACCGGCAATCCCGTCGTCGTGAAGGCGCATCGGGCGCATCCGGGCACGTCGGAACTGGTGGCCGGCGCGATCGCGCGGGCGGTCGAGGCCTGCGGGATGCCCGCGGGCACGTTCTCGATGCTGCATGGCGAGGGGAGCGTGATCGGCACGGCGCTCGTGCGACATCCGGCGGCCAGGGCCGTGGGGTTCACCGGCTCACGGGCCGCCGGGCGGGCGCTCTGCGATGCGGCCGCGGCCCGGCCCGACCCGATTCCCGTGTTTGCGGAGATGAGCAGCCTCAATCCGATGTTTTTGTTGCCGGGAGCCCTCTCCGATCGCGGCGGCGAGATCGCACGGGGGTTCGTCGCCTCGATGACGCTCGGCGTGGGGCAGTTTTGCACCAAGCCCGGGCTCGTGTTCGCGGTGGCCGGAGCCGATCTCGACCGCTTCAAGGCCGCCGTCGCGGAGGCGATCGCGGCCTCGCCGCCGGCCTCGATGCTCTCGGCCGACATCCGCGCCGCCTTCGAGCATGGCCGCGAGGCGGTCTGCGCGGCGCATGGCGCCGCGGTCGTCGCCCGCTCGGCGACGGCCGCCGATCCACGCCAGACGCAGGCGGGGGCAATCGTCGTCGCAACGACCACCGACGCGTTCCTCGCCGATCCCGCGCTCGCAGAGGAGGTGTTTGGTCCGTTCAGTCTCGTCGTCACGGTGCCGTCGCTCGACGCGCTGGCGACGGTGGCCCGGCGGCTCGACGGGCAGCTCACGGCCACGCTCCATGGCACGCCGCACGATCTGGCCGCTGCGGGAGCCTTGCTCGACATTCTCGCCGAGAAGGCGGGGCGGGTGATCGTCAACGGCTTCCCCACGGGCGTCGAGGTCTGCCATGCGATGCAGCACGGGGGGCCGTGGCCGGCGACGAGTGATGCCCGATTCACGAGCGTGGGGTCGGCCGCGCTCGAGCGGTTCGTGCGGCCGGTCTGCTACCAAGACGTGCCCGATGCCTTGCTGCCGGCCCCGCTCAAAAATGCAAACCCGCTCGGCATCGACCGGCTCGTCGACGGCGTGCGGTCCAAAGCCTCCCTGGAGTGACACGATGCGAAATCAACGGCGAACGGCATCTTGGGGTTTCGTGTTCGGCTGGGCGTTGGCCGCGGGCTGGTGTGCTGTGCCGAGCGTCGCGCTCGAAGCCGAGGCCGACGCAGGATTCACCCTCTACGCGCCGAGTGGTGCGGAGCAGCGGCTGTTGGTCGTGCGGGCCAAGCCCGCGAAAGACGGCGTCGCATTGGAGATGGCCCGCACGGTGAACCTTGCCTTCCCGGGCAGAACGATCACGGCCCACCTGACGAAGCCGCTGCTGTATGTCTCGGGAGGCCGCGGCAAAGACGGCCACAATGCGGCGGTCGTGCCGCTCGACGAGGGCGGCGTGCCGCGGGAGCCGCGGCCGGTCACGCTCGACCGCGGCTATGCCTATCTCGCCACCGACCGGGCCGGCCGCTTCCTCCTCGGCTGCGACTACGGTTCGGGTGCGGTGGACGTGTATCCGCTCGACGCCGCCGGCCTCCCCGGGAAACGCGTGCACGGCCTCGACGAGGGCCGCAAAAACGCCCACTGCGTGTTTCCGTCGCCGGACAATCGCTTCGCCTACATTCCCTATGTGAAGGAGACCAACGCCCTCTTTCAATATGCGTTCGATCCGGCAACTGGCAGCCTCGTGCCCCTCGAGCCGAAGGATGTGGGGCCGCCGGCCGACTCCGGCCCCCGGCATCTCGTCTACCACCCGCGGCTGCCGTTGGTGTACTTCAGCGAAGAGCAAGGGCTCGGCATCTCTGCCTACCGACGGGGCGACGATGGCCGGCTCACGCTCGCGCAGCGCTCACGGGCCGTGCCCGCCGACGCCCCTGCCGCGGGCGTGACGTCGTCGGACATCGTGATCACGCCCGATGGACGCCACCTCTATGCGGGCATCCGTGGGCACGCGCACGACTTCGACTTCATCGCCTGCTACGCGCTGGGCGACGACGGCAGCCTTGCCCCGCGCGGCCTCGTGGCGGCCGACAAGATCCCCTGGGGCATGGCGCTCTCACCCGACGGGCGGTTCCTGGCAGTGACGGGATTCGACTCGGCAACGCTGATGCTCTATTCCATCGCCGCCGACGGCGGCCTCACCCGTTCTGCCACCCTGCCCGTGGACAAAGGGATCACCGACGTCGTCGCCCGGTGAGGGGCATGGTCGTGTTGCCCAAGCCGGGCACGCTGCCCTTCGCGGAAGCAAGCGGTGGCCATGCCGTGGTGCACGCGTCGTGCTCGTTCGCGGTACACTCGCGGCATGAGTGACACAGCCCCACGAGTCGAAAGCGGCACAGGGCGGCCCCACGCGCTGGTCGTGATGGGCGTGTGCGGCGCCGGCAAGACGGAGATCGGCCGACGGCTGGCGGACGCACTCGGCTGGACCTTTCTGGACGCCGACGATTTTCATCCGCCGGCAAACGTCGCCAAGATGCGGTCGGGCACGCCGCTCACCGACGCCGACCGCTGGCCGTGGCTCGATGCCCTGGCCGCGGTGCTGCGGGAGGCGGCGGCCGGCCAGGGCAATGTGGTCGTGGCATGCTCTGCGCTTGGACGCCGCTACCGCGACCGGCTCGGCCTGCCCCACCCGCTCATCCGCCTCGTGCATCTCGACGACGCCGGGGGCGTGATCCGCCAGCGGATGGAACGGCGGGCCGGGCACTTTATGCCGACCGCGTTGCTCGACAGCCAATTGGCCCTGCTCGAGAGGCCCGCCGCAGACGAACGGCCGATCGTGGTCGACGTGGCGAGCGACCCGGAAACGATCGTGCGAGCGATCCTTTCGGTGCTTGACCGCGGATGACGCCAGGCCATCACCATGCGGCCTTTTGCTGATCTTGAGACCGCCCCCCCGTTCGGCTACCGTTCGCGCGGAGGTTTCATGATGCTCATAGCGCACACTCGCTCCCTGCTCGCGGCCGTGCTGCTCGCCCTCGCGGCGGCTTCATCCGTTTCCGCCGAGGACCTCGACCGGCGCTCTCCCGCCGGCACGGTCGACGGCCACCCCGCCCTCGCCCGCTCACCGCGGCACACGACCACCGCGCAGGGCCGCCCGGGCGACGCCGTCAACGTGGCCTTCATCGGCAGCGAGGAGGAACTCCACCGCGCACTCCACGCCGCGGGCTGGTTTGCCGCCGACCCGATCACGCTCCGCACGTCGATCCGGATCGCGGCCGACGTCGTGCTGCGCAAGCCCTATGACCACGCCCCCGTGAGCGACCTCTACCTCTGGGGCCGCAAGCAGGACGCGGCCTTCGAGCAGCCCGTCGGCGACAGCCCCAAGCAGCGACACCACGTGCGGTTTTGGCGGTCCGCCGAACTCGACCGCAACGGCGAACCGCTCTGGCTCGGCGCAGCGACCTACGACGAACGCGTCGAGATCAGCCGCACCACCGGCGGCATCACGCACAAGATCAGCCCCGACATCGACCGCGAGCGCAACAAGCTCGTGAGCGACGCGATCCGGGCCGCGGCCCTCGACGGCTACTACTGGGTGGACCAGTTTCACCGCCAGCCCGAGGGCCTGAACGGCGGCGGCGATCCCTACTTCACCGACCGCCGCCTCGCCGTCGGCGTCATCGACGTGCGTCGGTAGCGGCGGTGATGACCATCTCCACCTTGCAGGCCGCGCCGAGCCCCGCCTGCACCATGGCCCGCACCGGTGCCTGGCCGGCGGACACCCATGCATCCCACAGTTCGTTCAGCGTGGGCTTGTCTGCGTCGCTGGCGATGTAGATCAGGATCTGCAGCAGCCGCGTCCGATCGCTGTGAAGCATCGCGAGCGTCGCATCGATCTGGGCAAACACCTGCTGCATCTGGCCGCGGGCGTCGAGAGACATGTCGTCGGCGACCTCGACCCAATGGGCCACGCCATTGTGCACGACCACATCCGCCCACCGTTTCGAGTCGCCGTATCGCCGAATGTCGCTCATCTCGCCATCGCCCTCCTCCTTGCACCGCCGCAACCGTCAGCAGCAGCCGGCATCGCCCACACCGCACTTCTCCGGCGCCAAGCAGGCCGTGTGCTTCGTTCCGAGATAGAAGAGAAGCCCGCTCGGCGTGATTTCCATGCCGCCGATCGGATACTGCGAGATCACCCCGCTCTCATACTCGACCTCGACGGGCAGGTCGTCGGACTCGAGCAGCGGACCGGCCACCCGCATGATCGACGCCAGCTTCGTGGTCTCCAGCCGGTGGTCGACGTCACTGGCCACCCACACCTGCAGCACGCACGCCTTCGTCGACCGGATCGTGCCGCCGCAGTCGATGAAATCCTTCTGAACCTTCCCAACCTCGGTGATGTGGTAATGCGCGGGCACGAACGATTTGTCGGGCAGCATCCAGTGCATCTTCGCATCGGGGTTGCTGGCGAGCGCGTGGCAAAACTCTTTCACGGTCATCGACTGTTCCTCACGGGGTGGCATCCAGGGTCGCGAGCAGATCTTTGACCTTCCGCTCGATCAGGTCGCGAACCTCCCTGAATTGTTCGGGAGTCATGTCCCGCGGGTCGGGAATCTTCCAGTCCACCCGCTGGCCAGCCCGCACGAGCGGGCATTCGTCGCCGCAGCCCATCGTCACAGCCACGTCCACGTCTTGGCCGTTGAAGGCCTCCAGCCCCTTCGATGCGTGCGTGCCGAGATCGTAGCCCAGCTCCTGCATCGCCGCGACGGCTTTGGGATTGATCCGCCCCGACGGCTTCGAGCCGGCGCTCGCGGCCTGCACCTGGCCGGCACCGTGCATCCGGGCAAACGCCTCCGCCATTTGGCTGCGATTGGAGTTCTCGACACAGACGAACAGAACGGTCTTCATGCGGACGCTCCGACATCGCTCGAGCCGCGGCCCGGCGAGGCATGGACGAAACGCCACAGCGGCACGCTTGCCAACGCCCCGGCGATCGGGGCGAACAAATATATCCACATGTGGTCCAATCGCATCGCCACGACTGCCGGAGCCAAGGACCGAGCCGGGTTCATCGACGCCCCGCTGATCGGTCCGGCACACAGGGCTTCGAGCCCGATCACGCCGCCGATGACGATGCCGCTCAGGAGCTTTCCCTCGCCGCCTCCGCTTGACACGCTGAGAATCACGAACACGAGAATCAGGGTGAGCACGAATTCGAGCACGAATGACTGTAGATCGCTCCCCGCCGGAATGGTCGCCCCGAGCGTGCTGCTTTCCGGAAACAGCATGCGGAGCGCGCCGCTCGCCAGAACGGCCCCCGCGCACTGGCTGCCGAGGTAGGGCAGCACGGATGACCGATCACACCGCCCGGCAGCCCATAGCCCGAGCGTCACGGCGGGGTTGATGTGGCACCCGGAGACTTTTCCAAGGGCGTAAATCATCGCCATCACCACCAGGCCGAACGTCAGCGACACGCCCACATGCGTGACACCTCCACCCGTTACCTCATTGACGACCACCGCCCCGGTTCCGGCAAACACGAGGCAAAAGGTGCCGAATGCTTCCGCCACAACGCGACGCGACAACGAAGGCTCTGCCATCATTCACCTCGGTGGCGTTGCACACACTCGGGGGAGCGTTTCCTGGTCATGCTGGAAACGCTATCCGATGACGCCATTCGGTGTAAAGCAGCGGCAGACATCACGCCTGCCCCTCACTTCAACGCCGGCAAGCCCGCATGTGCCCGATGGTGATTCAGAGCGACCCACGCGGCCGGACACTTCTTGAAGAGCCGGACGAGCTGGGTTCCCGTGACGCCAAGCGCATTGGCCGCCGTGGCGATCTCGAAGCGAGCCGCCTGCAGCTGGTCGAGGGCTTCTGCCAGGAGCGCCGGGAAATCCTCGTGCTCAGCTGAAATGACGAGCTGCCGGCCTCGCACCCGCGTGCGCCACGATTCCGATGGTTCCATTGCTGCAGGCTCACGGTGCTCGAGGGCGAGCCTGAGCCGCAGCCTGTGGAGGGCCACGCTGCGATTCTCAGCCTGGCTCCGCCGCTCAGACCCCTCTGCCGAAATGCCCGTCGGCCCGTGAACGAGCACGACGGCGGTCTCGGTCTTGTTTCTGTGCTGGCCGCCGGGACCGGAGCGTTTGGTCCGGGTCTCGCGGCAGGCTTCCAGGAGTTCAGCCGGGGGAAGCGCAGAAGGGTGTCTCGGCGTCATGGCGCACATGTGACCTGCCCGAGCCGGAGTGCCGCCACGGGAGGCGATTCATTCACGGTGGCGGTGGTGGTGGCTTGATCTGTCCTCGCCACGGCACCGAAGACCTGGCTTTGCGACCGGTTGGCTTTGCCAGCATGACCGCGAGCCCGGCCAGGAACGACAGCACGACGATGAACCAGAAACGGGCGGGCATGCGGTTCCTCGTCGGAGCAATCACATTCCAAGCTTATTCGCATGTGATGCACATGCCAAGCGATGAGTTGGGCCCGACGCAGGCCCTCGATCCCGAGCCCACATTCTTCGCCGGGGCGGCCGTGGCGACTGCCGCGATGATCATTGAGCGGTTGCTGCTCGCACCACAACCGCAGCACGTCGGGACAGATGTCCCAGTTGTCTTCGAGTTGCGCTCGATGAAGATTGGCCCACTCCTTCACCATCGCGGCGGCGCGACGGGGCAAACTGCCTCCGATGACTTCGCCTGAAGCGATCCACCCCCGCGATCCCGGCGGCACTGCGGGCGTGAGCCAGAAAAGGTGCCACCTTTCTGCGTCCACTTCACCGCGTAATGCGAGGCTTCAGGACCCAAGCAGATCGAGGCACTGTCGTGGCGAGATGATCGCGATCTCTCCGTGCGTGCCAATGGGCAGCAGATGTGTGCGGTCACCGGTCACGATGCACTGCGCCCGGGCGGCGACTGCCGCAGCGATTACGTGGTCGTCGTCCACATCGTCGGGTACGACGCGAGGGACTTCGCGAGGTGTCACGATGAGCGTCGCATCGCGATAGGCTGCGACCAACTCGTCGACCGATGTGGCAGCGTCGGCAATCCGTTTTCGACATCTCGCCAAGGCGAGAGTGTCGGCGAGTTCGATCATCAGCATGGGGCTCGTCACGAGGACAAGGTCTTGACGCTCAGTCGCCCGTAGCAGGAGGGAATTCGGAGCACCCACCCAGAGGAGCCCTGCCACAACGACGTTCGTATCGAGCACCGCAATGAGCGGCGGAGCCGCTGTCGCAGGCATCAGCCTACTCGCCGCGCGCGTCTCTCGGCCCGATATGCTTGCACGGCTTCGACGATTTCCTGCTCGATCTCCGGCGTCAACTCCTCGTTTGGCAGCCGGCGGCGGATCGCTTGAAGTGATTCGCCCGCGCGTCGCAGAAGCTGTTCGCGGAGCATTTCCTGGATTGCTTCGGCAGACAAAAGCCCGGCCTCAGTCGCCCGCCATGACGCTGGGCTCCGGATTCGCGCGGAACGTGACACCGGGCGGCACTCTGCAAGTGCCACTGACCGGGCTATGCCTCATCGATCTCCGCGACGGACCGGAGCAACTCCACCGGATCGTCGCCCGCGAGAAATGCGTTGCTCGGGTCGTAGTTGACCCCGAAGTGCGGGTCGTCGATGGCGTCGACGAGCGCGAGGAAGAGATCCATCTTCGTGGCACACTCGGGATACTCCCAGAAGTCGTCCTTGGAGTGGTTCTCCAGGATCAGCGTCACGCCGTGTGCGGCCGCGTGGGGCAGGCAGGCGTGGATCGAGTCGGCCGCGAGGCGGATCCCCTCGGCGGGCGAAAGCTCCGGCCGGCGAGCCCACGAACGCGGTCACCGGCACGCGGCGGCCCTGCAGCCTGCCGATCGCCCCGGCCAGCCGCACCGACCGCAGGAGGCCGCGGTCGCGGGCGAGCGCCACCCGATCCGCGGCGGCGGCCTTCACGCCGGCGGCGGTGTCGCACTCGGCGAGGTCGAGCTCCCAGGCCGCCTCCTCCCAGCCGTCGAACCCGGCGCTGGCGATGAAGTCGAGCCACTCCGTTTCGGGAATGTCGCCGAACTGGCCGCGGACCAGACCGATCAGGTGCGGGGACGACGGGGCGTCATGAGAGCGGAGCACGGGCACCGTATCACGGCCGCGGCCGCCGTTCTGTAGTGAAAGCGACGCCCACTGGTGAGCCTGACCCCGTCGCTTCCGCTCCGGGCTTCTTGTTGATTTCACAACAAGCCCCGGGCGGAAGCCCGGGGGTGCCGCGGAACCTCACGCGGTCGTGAACGGGCCCGCGCCGCGTTGGGCGGAGCCTCCGTGCAGCGCGTCGCCGGTGGCTTCACGCGGCCCAATGGCATCGCCCTCGCCCCCGATGGCAAGACACTCTCCGTGGCCGACCTGGGGGCGAATGTCACGTTTGCGTTTCCGGTGGAAGGACTGGGCCGGCTCGGGCAGCGCAGGCGATTCGCCGACATCGGCTCCGACGGCTTCGCCATGGACAAGCGGGGCAACCTCGACATGACTCCCACGTCGCCCGGAATCCGGGTGGTCGCACCGCTGGGCGAGACGGGCTGCGGCGGGCTCATTGCTCGCTTCGCGAACAACCGGCTTTTCCGCGGCATCCGTGTGATGGCCCCGGCCCTGCTCGCGGGGCTCGACGACAAGGCCTACCGCTGGGACGGCTCGCTCGGATCGCGTACAACAGACCCGATTCCTGGTGTCTCCTACGGAAAGCCACTCATGACCATGCCATCGACTGCAGCCATCACCGGCATCCTCACCCCGCACATGGTGCCGCTCGACGCCCGCGGCGAGATCAACGAGGACGAGCTCGCCCGTTACGTCGAATGGCTCATCCAACATGGCGTGCACGGGCTCTATCCCAACGGCTCGACCGGCGAATTTCTGCGGTTCACGGCCGAGGAGCGGCGGCGGATCGTGCAGGTGGTCTGCGCCGCCGCCAAGGGACGCGTGCCCGTCGTGGCCGGGGCCGCCGAGGCGAACGTGCGCGAGACGATCCGCGCTTGCGAGCACTGCCTCGATGCAGGAGCCCGCGCGGTGGCCGTCGTGTCGCCCTTCTATTACAAACTCTCGCCGGAGAGCGTGTATGCCTACTTCCGCGAGATCGGCCGGCACAGCCCCATCGACGTCACGCTCTACAACATCCCGATGCTCGCCTCGCCGATCGACGTGCCGACGGTGCAGCGGCTCGCCGCCGAGTTTCCGCGGATCATTGGCATCAAGGATTCCAGCGGCGACATCTCCCACATGAGCCGGCTGATCGCGGCGGTCCGCCCGATCCGCCCTGATTTCTCGTTCCTCACCGGCTGGGAGGCGGCGCTCGTGCCGATGCTGCTGGCGGGCTGCGACGGCGGCACGCATGCCACGAGCGGGATCGTGCCGGAGCTCACGCGCAGCATCTACGACGCCGTGCGGGCCGGTCGGATCGACGAGGCCTTCGCGCTGCAACGCACGCTCTTGGAGATCTTCGATCCGCTGATCCAGTGCGCCGACTTCCCCGAAGGCTTCCGCGTGGCCGCGGAGGTGTGCGGCTTCGCGATGGGCGCCTCGCGGCAGCCGGCCACCGAAAGCCAGCTCGCCGACCGGGGGAAGCTCGCTGGCCGCATCCGCGAGCAGCTCGCCGCCCACGGCATGAGCCGGGGCTAGGAGCGTCGGGCCACCAAAAGCCCCCGGCGAAGCAGATCGCTCCGCCGCGGGCAGCAAGAAAGCCCCTTCCAATCGGAAGGAAGGATCGACCGGATCGAGACGCACGTCGCGGGGCGGCGTGCGGCCCTCACCGGCCGATCGTCAATCACCTCGCCAAACATCCGAGACCGGAAGGTTATACAAGGCAAGTCGGGGCGACAGGACTTGAACCTGCGACCTCTTGACCCCCAGCCGCTTCCGGCCGGGTTCGTTCGAAATCCTGGAACCCCTTAATTTCTGCATCATAACGCGTCTCGCGCGAATGTGCAAACTTTCGATCCTTTGACCCTTTTCATGCATCGTTTGCACGTTTATTGGGTCAACTGTCGAGGGGTGATTTACCCAACGGCACTCACAACAGTGGTCGCAATTGGGACAGGCGACCTTTGATGTCCTGCCAACCCGGGGCATCCCCGTAGCACAGCAGGCTGGATTGCTCCTCGTAATTTCGAGCAAGTACTTGCTCGAGTGTCTGGTCGGGAAACAACGCATCGCTCGCTTGAAAGTTCATCCCCGACGGCGGGATGAAGTCACGGGCGTAGAACGCCTCGCTGATTCGTGCGTAGTCGGCCTTTATCACCGCGTACTCGTCCGACTTGAGCATCGCCAGAACCTCCGGCCTGTCCGCCAGGCAGTAGAGGTCGTAGTAGTGGCGGGCATACGAGCCAAGCGGCTCACCCGTCTGCTTCAGGATTTCAACCTTGGCGTGAATGGCGAACAGCTTTTCAACGAAGGTGCGACGAAAGTGAAGCAGGAGCATCTCGAAAGGCTGTTCGTCATCGCATCCAAGGGTCGTGTCTGTCTCACGAAGAAATTCGCCGACGAAGGAAGCGATCTGCCGCCGCTCCGTCGGCGCCTTGCCGCTGGCGACCATCGTTTCAACGAGAACGCCCGGCGAGAGGCCACCGATCTCGGGAATACGCTCGTCGTACAAGAAGCGATCGGCCCGCTTCAGCCCCTTGCTCGTCGCGCTCTGATCTTTGCTGAAGGCAAGGCCGGGATGCTGATCGATGGCATTCCGTATCGTCCGCAGGTGGGTATCGATGGATTTCGTGCCTGGCATGGGGTCATCGCCGCAGATGTCGATGAACACGTCGACATCCTCAGAAAACCGCTCGATCAGCCCCCAGCCTTTCGACAGGCTCGTGCCGCCCTTGAAAATCGCCCTGTCCCCCTCGCATTCGGCGATAATCCGGAGGGCTTCGGTGACGTAATAATCCTTCTCGATGACTGCCGGCCGCAGCTTCCGGGCTGCGAAATGCTCCGCCGCCCGCAGGATCGCCTGACCAAAATCAGGATGCTGAAACAGACGCACGCGACCTCTCCAGTCGAGCCTGCCATTCAGCTGCATGCTTCAGGGCGGCCAGCTTTCCGAAATCAAATTTCGACAAGGTGTTCAGGGTACCCCGCAACCGCGCGAGCTCCCGCGGCGACCGCCTCAACTGTTGCCCTATCGCACCCAGCATGGCGCGCACCCTCGGCGGCTCGGACGCCGCCACACGGCACAGCCTGACGAATCGCCCTGGTTTGTTGACGACCGCCAACAGGCGCCTGACGGTTTCGTCCGCCGAAAGCTCGCTGGTCGAGCCGCGCTGCCGCAAAACCTCCAGGACCACGGCATCCTCGGCATCGAGCGACCGCCAGGACTCCGGTCGCCGGGTACGGATGACGGTTTGCTTGCCCACGATCAGACGGGGAAGGCTCCCGCCCGTAGTGGCGATTTCGGGGCGGGATGGCTGCTGCGTCGTGAGCCCAAGCATGCTGGCCGCGGCGTGCCCCGACGGAAAAACCTTCCGACCAGCGATCGGCAGACTCTGCACCATCGCGGGGCTTGGCAGGCTGGGGCCGAACGCCGTCTCCCGACCGCGGTAATAAAGGCCTTTGCCTAGCCGCCGCACCAATCCCTGCCGGGAAAGCCGCGACAGGGCCTGGGCGATTGCCTGAGCGGTCCATGCCCGGTCGGCACTCTGAAAATCAGTAGCTCGCCACACGCGCTCGCCGCCCCCCTCGATCCGAGCCCGGACGCGGCCCACGATCGATCGCTGGCGGATTCCGGCGGTGGCGGCATGCGTGCTCATGTAGATACTTTCGGCCAATCCAGCCCATGTGTCAAGTTTTTTTGCAAGAAAACTTGACATTCAGAAGCGGAACTAGGCCGAAAGAGCGGCGGAAACCGGTTTTTTAGGGCGACGCGATCTCGGGGGGCGTATAGAACCCCGCACTCATATCGCAGAAGTGCCGACGCCCACCCTTGGCGGCAATGGCCGCCCGGCTGCCGAGCAAAGGCCGGAGGCCACCGTGCCGCGCCACCGAGTGAGGAGGAGGCTCAACGTTGGAGTCGGCGGTTATACGCCCGTTGCATCTCCAGCAAGCCATTCCGAACGATCCCAAGCCCCGACAGTCCGTCGCGTTCGCTTCTGGCACTGCTGCGGCACCTGCTCGGCCACAAATGGGACGCGGGCGGCAGGCACAACAACGCATGCCCTTCTCTCACATTGCATCAACGTGGAACGCTCTCGCTCAGCTCGCATTCGAACGACTTAGCAAAGCACGATCCGGTCGCCTACGAAACGGGAGTCGAATTGAGTCGTTACCGTGGGCGCCGCGTTCGCGTCATCTGCCGCACGACACCCTCCAGACGTTCACGAATGCGGGCGCCGAGACGATTAAAGGGCAACTCCTCGAGCATGCACCGAACGAATTCGTCGTCGGTGCGCAGAAGGCCGTCTGATGCAATCCACTCCGCGAGCTGCTTTAGTTCCCCGTTTGTGTAGCTGTCGATCGAGTCTCGACGCCGAATACTCGGCTTTGGCCCCCGAGAAACCTGCATGACCGCAACCGCCGGCTGATTCACGATCGCCTCGTGCCGCTCCTCCTCGGCTTCTTCACGCCCCTCTCCTGAATCCGCTTCATCTGCCCGCTTCACTGCATCACTAAAGGCGGCTACGAGCCGTGCCATTTCCGATTCCCGACTGAAGAACCAGTCAGTTGACCAGATTCGGTGGAATCGCCAGCCGAGGCGTTGAAGGTGCATTTGACGCAAACGGTCGCGATCTCGCGCCGTCGCGCTGGAGTGATACGTGGCTCCGTCACACTCGATCGCAAGAACCGCTCGGCCTTTTTTCTGCGGATGCATGGCCACCAAATCGATCCGGTAGCGAGATGCTCCAAACTGGGGTCGCGTGTGAATCCCGGCCGCTTCGAGAGCGTCTTGCACATCAGCTTCAAAAGGATTCAAGGGCACTTCACCGGCGACCTCTGCCAGCGCCAGCCGGGTACCGCCGCTGGCCGCGTACTCCAGATATGCCTTGAGCAACTGAACGCCTTTGCTGCCGGATCGGGCGAGATCGATCTCATGATGGGCAAATGAGCTTACGACCGTCATCCGACGTTTTGCTCGCGTCACGGCCACATTGAGCCGTCTATGCCCTGCCTCGTGCGTGAGAGGGCCAAACCGGTGTGGCAAATCCCCATTTGCAGCCTTGCCGTAACCGATGGTCAGAATGATCGCCTCTCGCTCATCGCCTTGAACTGTCTCAAGATTCTTGACGAAGAAGCGTTCATCTCGGTCCAGCGAGAAGAACTCCGCGAGATCCGCGCGGCCTTCCAGCGCTCGGTCCAGTGCCGCCTGAACCCGATTGGCATGCTTAATACCCATGGCGATGACGCCGAGCGATTCCTCAGGACGCGTCTCAGCGTGCTCGATTACAAGTCGCACGACTTCCTCGACTTCTCTCGATGCGCTCTCCTCCTGGCCCCCCAACGCGCGGTCATGCGCAACCAGCACATGGCGCACCGCTTCATGGGTTCTGGCGGTCGGAAAGGTGACGAGACGCCCGCCATAGATGTGCTCATTGCTAAATGCAATAAGCCTCTCGTCCTCGCTGCGATAATGCCATTCGAGCGGGCAGTTCGGCAGAAACGCCTCGAGCGTGGCCAACAGGCTCTCGAAGCCGCCAACGGCACTGGTGGCGGTCATTGCCGCCTCGGCGTCCGCTTTCTCTTCTTCCGTCATGTCTTCTCCGTCCACGGCTGTGGCGAAGAACGTCGTAGGCGGCAACTGATGGCGATCCCCCGCCACGACAACCTGTTCTGCTCGCCACAGCGCCGGCATCGCCTCTTCCTGGAGGATTTGGCTTGCTTCATCGAATATGACGATGTCGAAGTGCCGTTTCCCTCCGTCGAGAAGTTGACTGACTGAAAGTGGGCTCGCGATCCAACATGGCGCAACCCGCGTGAGGACGTCGGGCGCCCGGGAGAGAAGATCACGGAGAGGAATATGTCTCGCCTGTTTCCTGGCCTCGGATCGAACCAGGTTGCCCTGATCAAAGTGCTCGTTTAGCGCAGCAACGGCGCGCTCCGCGTGCAGTCGGCGCACACGAGCCGCGGCGAGCCCAATTCGCTCACGGTCGAGCCGCCGAAACTCCTCGATCATGTGCTCATGCGTTCGGCCATTAAAACTGGCCAACGCTGGCTCAGATGCCAATATGTTGTCCAAGGCCGAGTACAGCCACACGTATTCAAACCTCTGCTCCCAGAGGCCCTCGGGGAGATTCTGCGACCGGAGCTCCTGAAGAAGCGGCTCAAGCCCTTGATCCCGAATCTGCCGCCGGAGTTCATGGACCGACGGGAGTTGATAGGGCGTCCGCTGATCCGCTGCCAGCGACTCCACGCGGGCTTGCGAATCCGCGAAACTCAATCCCTTGGCGACGTCGAGCCCCGATAACGCATGGAATTCCTTGAGTGCCGCCGAGAGCTTTGACAAGCATCCCAGCAAGTCTTTCGCCGTGCTCGTATCGGGCACACCGCCAGCAGGTCGGACTTTCTTCCATTGCGTCACAAGCTCCGCGGCCCGCAGTGCTCCCGCCTGCAACTGATCCACGGGCGTGTCGGCAATCGCGAGACGTCGCATTTGTCTGCGCGCCGCTCGGTATTTGCCGTCGGAAAGCCAGGCCCACAGTGCCGACACGGAACCTCGTTTGGCAGGTGCGAGCGCGGCTGCCAGGCTTGCCGGCGAAGAACTAAATATCTCGGGCTTGAACTTCTGCCGATAGCTGTCGGTGTCGACGATCCACCGTGCCAGCGTAAATGCGGTTTCTACCGCATTAGGCTTGGTGACTCCGGAACTCCGGGTCCATTCCGTAAGAAGCTTGTCGGCTCGAGGAAGCAACTCTCGGGCCAGCTTCCCGGCCAAGTCCACTGCTTGCTGAGCTTTCCGCCCGTCCGTGAGGGCGGCAGCGTTCCAAGGCGAAGCATCTTCGCCCAAGAACAGCGATCGACTAGCGCCGCATTCCCTCAACAGCCGCTTGATTTCCTCGGCGCGTTCCTGCGTCAGCCTCCCAAACGCATCGCCGCGGAATCGCATCTGTGATGCTGCCTCCTTGGGAAGCCGCAACAAACGCCCGATCACGCGATTCATGGATAGGCCCGTGGGAGCCCGGCTTGTGTTCACGAGGCGAGCATGTTCGTTGAGCTTTCTGCGGCGAGCATCGAATTCACGATAAACGTTTTCCGCTCCCTCGACCGGCAAACTCTGACGAATGCTTTCGAGCGTCCGTGCCAACTTCGCCATCACATCCTTACGAGACACCGATGCCCCGTGCAGATCGAGTATGAGGTGGCCCAAGCCGACGTCCGGATGCGTGAGCCGCTTGAGCACCGCATCGAGCGCGGCCCGCTTTTCTGCGACAAACAAAACCCGCTTCCCATCAGCAACGCTCTGCGCGATGAGATTTGCAATCGTCTGACTTTTGCCTGTGCCAGGAGGGCCTTGGACGACGCAGTTGAGGCCCTTCCCTACTGCGACAATGGCCCGCTGCTGGGTTGAGTCAGCATCGAGGACGAGAAAGTCCGTATCACTGGGCATTTCGTCGAGTTGCCGGGGCTCGACATCACAACTGGCCTGGGCCAATTGCTGCCGCGACGAGGTATGGCCGGCAATCGCTGCGATAAAGGGGCTCGACGCCATGGCGTCTTCATTTCGCTTCAAGTCCTCCACCATCGCCATCTTCGCGAACTGAAAGTTCGCAACGATGCACCGGCTCTCAATGGCGAACTGGTTCACAGACCGTGTCCGAGCCCGAATGGCAGCAAAGACTTTCTCCGGCTCGATGCGCCACTGCCCTGTTTCACCCTCCTCGCTGCATTCCTTTACTACGGCCGCGGCGTCAATCCGAACGTCCTGCGATTCCTCCAGAACGGAAAGCAGCACAGGATTCAGGCGGGGTTCGCCGGTTGCGGCCAGCCGCAAGTCATTACCGGAGCGCCCTCGCGAGTCGATCGTCGCGGGTACTAGCAAGATCGGTGCCGCATATGGGCGGCCACCATCGGCGGCTGGCCATGTAGCCATGCCGACGGCCAGGTGAAGTGTCTGGATGCCCTTCTCTTCGAGGTTTCCTAGGGCTTTCCGGCGCAGCGCGACGAAGACCGTACGAATCTTCTGCCGCGCCTCCTCCTCAGCCCGCTCGCGTGCAACAGGATCACGCTGCTGCTGCCGCGGGCGCATCGCGAGAAGCTGATCCACGGTGAGCGCATCACCGGCCAGTAGCTTCTCGGACGCGCCTTTGTAGGGCGTTAGATCGAACGTGCCGACCTTGAGGTCGCGGTAAAATAGCAGCGAGTTCGACCGAGAGTAGTCGATGAGGCGGCGAACCCAAATCCGACCGGCAGCCTGCACTAAGGCCCGAATGTC
>Ga0315901_10000375_pt1 | contig 66685 bp, 69 predicted proteins | sample LakEriMetagenome_10_FD_203761 | JGI IMG/M metagenome (GOLD analysis project Ga0315901, IMG submission 203761) | Freshwater fungal communities from buoy surface, Lake Erie, Ohio, United States - Buoy 2 MA116 | ecosystem: Environmental > Aquatic > Freshwater > Lake | place: USA: Lake Erie, Ohio... | reverse complement strand
GCCACCAACCCATGGGCGGGTGCTACCGGTGCGTGCCAGCCATTGCCACCGATCACCAGCGGCGGCATCGCCGATAAAACCATATGCATCACCAAATGCCACGCTAAATTATTCTGCATTTTTCGCCACTCTCCACCCTCCACTCACCACTAATAGACCCGTTTTTTCGGCGGGATTGGCGGCACATCGCTGGACAGTGTTTGGGTATGCACCGGACGGTAACCGACACGGGTTTTATGATCCAAATCGCACCAAGCAACCGTATGCTTCATCCAATGGTCATCGTCGCGATTGGGATAATCTTCGTGCGCATGCGCACCGCGCGATTCATGCCGATTTTGCGCGGAGACCAAGGTCACCACCGCCTGGCTGACCAGGTTTTCCAATTCCATCGCCTCGACCAAATCGGAATTCCAGATCAGGCTGCGATCGGCAATGCCGATATCACGCATGGCATCTGCGATGCCGTGAATTTTGGCCACGCCCGTATCCAGCGATTGGGTATTGCGGAACACGGCGGCATGGGTTTGCATCGCACGCTGCAAATCATCGCGGATTTTAGCCGAAGTCAATTTGCCACTGGCGTTGCGCATTTTATCCAACCGCGCCACCGCCAATTCGCCCGCATCACCCGGCAATTGCGGATGGGGTTGGCCGGGGCGCATAGTTTCCTTGGCCCGTAACGCAGCAGCGCGGCCAAACACCACAATATCCAGCAATGAATTCGTGCCCAAACGGTTCGCCCCGTGCACGGACACGCAAGCCGCTTCGCCAATCGCCATCAAACCCGGACATACCGCATCGGGGTCATTCGCGGTCGGGCGCATGACTTCGGCATGATAATTGGTGGGGATGCCGCCCATGTTGTAATGCACGGTCGGTAAAACCGGAATCGGCTGTTTGGTGACATCGACGCCGGCAAAAATTTTCGCAGTCTCGGAAATGCCGGGCAGACGTTCATGCAACACGGCCGGATCCAAATGCTCCAGATGCAATAAAATATGATCCTTGTTCGGACCGACGCCGCGGCCTTCGTTAACTTCGATGGTCATAGCGCGGGAGACGACATCGCGGCTGGCCAAATCCTTGGCCGATGGGGCGTAGCGTTCCATGAACCGCTCGCCCTCGCTATTGGTTAAATACCCGCCCTCGCCGCGCGCGCCTTCGGTGATCAAGCAGCCCGCGCCGTAAATCCCGGTCGGGTGAAATTGCACGAATTCCATATCCTGTAGCGGCAGACCAGCGCGTAACGCCATCGCGTTGCCATCACCCGTGCAAGTATGCGCGGAGGTACAGCTGAAATAAGCGCGGCCATAGCCGCCCGTCGCCAGCACGGTTTGATGCGCTTTGAAGCGGTGGATCGTCCCATCCTCGAGACACAAGGCCACGACACCCCGGCACACGCCGTTATTGTCCATAATCAAATCCAACGCGAAATATTCGACAAAAAACTGCGCGTTGTATTTCAAACATTGCTGATACAGCGTGTGCAAAATCGCATGGCCGGTGCGGTCGGCAGCGGCGCAAGCGCGTTTGGCCGGGCTGCCATTGCCCATATCCAAAATATGCCCGCCAAAGGGACGTTGGTAAATTTTCCCCTCGGGCGTGCGGGAAAACGGCACGCCGTAATGTTCCAGTTCGATAATCGCCGGGATGGCGTTTTTGCACATGTATTCGATCGCATCCTGATCACCCAGCCAATCGGCGCCCTTGATGGTATCGTAATAATGATTCTGCCAGGTATCGCCGTCGCCCATATTGCCCAAAGCGGCACCCACCCCGCCCTGCGCCGCCACGGTATGGCTGCGAGTCGGATAAACCTTGGTAATACAAGCGGTTTTCAAACCCGCAGCGGTCATGCCCATGGTCGCGCGCAAACCCGCACCCCCGGCACCCACGACCACCACATCGAATTCATGATCGATTACTTTGTACGATTGCAAAGCCTGCATGCGTTATACCCCAAGGCTGATTTTGGCGATGGCGAACACCACGGCCGCCATCGCACCATATGTGACAAATTGTACCAACACCAACGCCGTGTATTTACGGGCGTGGGTGTGCACATAATCTTCGATTACGGTTTGTAAACCCAACTGGCCATGATAAAGCGCGGTCAGGGTGAATAACGCCAGCAAAATACTGTTCAGCGGTTGCGCCAGCCAGTCGCGGGCCGAAACGGGCTCCATCGCCGTGAAAATCAAGACCGCATACACAAACCAAGTGCCCAGGCCCAATAACGCCACCGCCGTCACTCGCTGCGCCCACCAATGGCCGGTGCCATCCTTGGCCGAACCCAGGCCGTGGATACGGCCATAGGCGGATTGCATTTTTTCGTCTTTATCGTGCATGCGCCGATCCCTAGATAAAATTAACCCACCACCCGGCGGCCGTACCATAAGCCAAGATGGTTAAAAACGCGCTGCCGCCCACAACCGCCCAGCCGGTCCGATACACATCGGACAAGGCAAAGCCCGCGCCCGCGTCCCAAGCCAGATGGCGCACGCCGTTTAATAAATGGTAAAAAAAGCAAAACGCCCAGCCGAACAAAACGATCTGCCCCAAAAGGGTTTTCAGCAAACCCTGCATCCACGCGAAACACGGCGGATAAGCGGCCAGGGTCAACAACCACGCCGCCAGCACCAGCAAGCCAAAATACAAGGCGATGCCGGTCAAGCGGTGGCTGATCGACAGCACGCTTGTGATCTGCGGGCGGTAGATTTGTAAATGCGGCGATAAGGGCCGTTTATGTGTTTTCGGAGCCTGAGCCATACAGCACCATAATTTAGAATGATTCCAAGGGATAGTAAGTGGGATAGAGGGCGGAGTAAACGGAAAATTCGGTATGCGGCGGATAAAGGCGAGGGCTAGTGATATGGGGCTGATTTTAGGTGATAGGTGATAGGTTATGGGTGATAGGTGATAAAACTAACCTATCAGCCATAACTTATAACTTAACTTAAAAACAATTCGCCTCGACCACCCGGCCGCGCTCGAGCCAACAAAATCGGTCCACTTCGCCCACCCGGTTAAACACATAATTGGCGCTCATCCCCGCCAACGCCGCACCCGAAATCGGAAAAGCGCGTGGCAAAATCCGCGCGTCCAACCAGGCAAAGACCACGCATTGCCCACTCTCGCCCGGATGCTGTTCTAGATAATCGTTGCAATAGCGGCGCAGTTGCCGTTTGGCCACGGCCGGTTTTTCCATGGCCTGGGGCTCTAGGAAGACGATATGCGTCACGCCTTGGACGGCGGTGGGGGCGATTAACGCCTGCTCAATCTTGGGTGGTGGCGCAATGCCGAAAAAATGTTTCCAACCACCATAAGTCACCCAGAGCAAAAATAAAATCCCCACCACCGAGAAAATCGCAATGGCAATATCACCCCTGCGGGTGGGATCGCGCATCATGCTGCCGGTGGGCATCACATGCCCGCCAAACGCCATTAACAGCACAAAGAGGAAAAATCCCCCCACCGCCGTGTAGACCAATAGTAAATCCGCTTCCATGATTCGCTCTAACCACCTAGTCAAACGCAGTCAAGAACTCGCCACTAGCGACTCTTGACTCTCGACTCGCTGTTTACGCCGCTTTTAACATCCGCTTTTCAATCAACAACTCGGCAATCTGCACGGCGTTCAATGCCGCCCCTTTGCGCAAATTATCGCTGACACACCAAAATGCCAAACCATGCGCCACGGTTTTGTCGCTGCGCAAGCGGCTGATGAACACCTCGCCCGCGCCGACGCATTCGATGGGCGTGACGTAATCTTCTTTATCGCGGCTGCCGATCAATTCAATCCCTGGCGCTTTTAACAATGCATCGCGGGCTTGTTTGACGCTGATCGGTTGATAGAATTCGGCGTGAATCGCTTCGGAATGGCCGACAAACACCGGCACGCGAACACAGGTCACGCTGACCTCGATATCGGGGTCGAGGATTTTTTTGGTCTCGGCCATCATTTTCCATTCTTCCTTGGTCGAGCCATCATCCATAAAATCGTCGATTTGCGGAATCAGGTTAAAGGCGATTTGCTTTTGGAATATTTCGGCCTTGCGCTCTTGATTGACAAAGACGTTGCGGGTTTGGTTGAACAATTCATCCATCGCTTCTTTGCCCGCGCCCGAAACGGATTGATATGTCGCCACCACCACCCGCTTGACCTTGGCCAGATCATGCAGCGGCTTTAATGCCACCAGCATCTGAATGGTCGAACAATTGGGGACGGCGATAATGTTTTTTTTGCGGTAGCCAGCAATCGCATCCGGATTGACTTCGGGGATGATCAACGGCACATCCGGGTCCATGCGGAAATGGCTGGTTTTGTCGATCACCACCGCGCCTGCTTTCGCCGCTTTGGGCGCGTATTCCTTGGACACGGATGATCCGGCCGCGCCGAATACAATATCCACGCCGGTAAAATCGAAATCGCGCAACGCCTTGACCTTGATCCGCTCATCGTCGCCATAGGCGACTTCTTGGCCCAGCGATTTTTCCGATGCCAGCGCGTGGATTTCCCGCACCGGAAAACGGCGCTCGTACAAAGTATTCAAAACTTCCCGGCCAACATTGCCGGTAGCACCCATGATGGCGATGGAATAAGCCATAACAATTCCCCCTATAAAATGACGATATAAGATAGCCAAAAAACGCGCGGGTTAAAAGCATCCTGCCCGCAAGTTAAACCATAAAAAAACCGCCCGAGCGGGCGGTTTTAATTATCACGCTACGGCGTAAAAAACTACGCGCTGGCAGCGGCGGGAATTTCGGCCGCGCCGGTTTCAATTGCGCCCAATTTTTCTTTGATGCGGGCGGCTTTACCGGTCCGGTCGCGCAGATAATACAGCTTGCTGCGACGGACGGTGCCGCGGCGGGTCACTTCGACCCCGGCGACCAAAGGCGAATAGATCGGGAATACCCGCTCGACACCTTCGCCATAGGAAATTTTGCGCAAGGTAAAGGTGGAATCCACACCCTTGTTGCTACGGGCGATGCAAATGCCTTCGAATGCCTGCAAGCGCACGCGCTCACCTTCGACGACTTTGACTTGCACCTTGACCGAATCGCCAGCGGCGAAATCGGGAATGTTTTTACCGGCGGCAATTTTGGCCAGTAATTTTGCTTCGATTTGTTGAATATTCATTTTTTTCATAACAACCTGCCTTGTAAACCGTTGCTTATACGGGAAAGTAATGGGCGTGGCAAGGGGGAAATCGGTTGCCTTTTGCCGCTTGTCGCTTCCCAATAAATGGCAACTGACAACCGTTAACCGTCAACCGATTTCAGCAAATCCGGCCTGCGGGCGGCCGTATCCGCCAAAGCCCGCTGCTCCCGCCATTGGTTAATTTTTCCGTGATTACCCGATAACAATACATCCGGCACCGCCCGCCCGTCCCAGATCGCGGGTTTGGTATATAAAGGCGGCTCGAGCAGACCGGAATGAAAACTCTCATTCTCGATGCTCTGGGCGTTGCCGACCGTACCGGGCAAGAGGCGGATCAAGGCGTCCAAAACCGTCATCGCCGCCACTTCACCGCCCGATAAGATGTAATCGCCGATGGAAATTTCGCGCATGGCGTGTTTTTCGATCACCCGCTGATCCAACCCCTCGTAACGGCCACAAAGGAAAATTAACGCCGTTTCCTGTGCCAATTCCAGCGCCAGGCGATGATCGAATACCCGCCCGCGCGGGGTCAAATAAATTATTGGCGCGGTCGAAAATCCCGGTAGGTTTTTGGCGTGCATAATCGCGGCATCGGCAATATCCGGTTTCAACACCATGCCCGGCCCGCCGCCCGTGGGCGTGTCATCGACGGTTTTGTGTTTATCGTGCGCAAAATCCCGCCAATTGATCGTTTGCAGCGACCAAATACCATCGGCCATGGATTTTTGCGCCAAGGCATGCCCCAAGGGTCCCGGAAACATATCCGGGAACAGCGTAATCACCGCCGCATCGAGGCGGTGGGTGGGGTTGGTGATGCGTTCTCTCATTCTAGTACCAAGTACCAAGTACCGAGTACCCAGTACAGTGTTATTTCAGTGCAAGCAGGAATCCATTTCCATACAAATGGATCCCCGACAAATGCTGACGCATTTTCGGGGATGACAATTTTGAATCGCGGGAATTTTCAAAGTCGATTCTCTAGAGAACTTAGTACTTAGTACTTGGTACTATGTACTTACCTACTCGGTACTCGCTTCTAGAAATTCCGGCATAAACACCTCGACGCTGCGCGCGATCAAATCCACCGCGCCAAAAAAATCGCGATGAAACGGCAAGCTGATGATTTCACCATCCGCCGTCAATTTAATATCGATCACATCGCCCGCGCCGTGATTGTAAATCTCGACCACTTCGCCAATTTTTTTGCCCGCTGCCATGGCGGCGCAACCCAATAAATCCAGCACATAAAATTGATCGTCCGGCAAAGCGGGTAATTGGCTGCGCTCCGCGTATAAATTAGCGCCACGCAATGCCTCGACGGCGGTGCGGTCGGCAATGCCGTCCAGCGCCAAGACAATTTGTGCCCCCTTGACCTCGAAACCGCGCACGGCGATTTTTTTACCCAAACGGTCGCAAAACAACGGGCCATAGGCCAACACCGATTTGGGATCTGCCGTATGGGCATAGGCCCAGACCTGCCCGCGCACGCCTTTGGGCTTGCCGATAGTAGCGAGGAGTACTGAGTCGGGGGATTTCGCAGCCATAAACAATGTGACGGTGAACAGTGACGGTGATCGGTGTTTTTAATTATACACCGTTCACCGTAACCGTTCACTGTAACCGACTACGCAGCCGGTTGTTCTGCGGGCGCTGCCGCTGCTTCGGCTGCTGCTTTCATGCGTTCCTGGGCTTTGGCCTTGGGCGCGGATTTTTTCGGCGTCTCGTTGTATTTCGGCATGGCGATCAATTTCGCTTCGCCGAAAAAGCGCGCGACGCGGTCGCTGGGCTGGGCGCCGACTGACAACCAATATTTGGCGCGCTCGGTAACCAGATTGACGCGCTGCGCGTCAGTTTTTTGCAACATCGGATTAAACGTGCCGATTTTCTCGACGAACTTGCCATCGCGGCTGTTGGTGTGCTCGGCTACCACGATGTGGTAAAAGGGCCGTTTTTTGCTGCCGTGGCGGGATAGACGAATTTTCAACATGACTCTGCTCTCCTTTGGTTGATTAAAAAGTTTGCTTAAAATTTGAAATCTTTTGGCAAGGTTAGACCACTCAACTTAGGGGGCAATTCGGGCGTCTTGCCACCGCCCATTTGCCCCAGTAATTTTTGCATCTCGGCCGGATTCGGCATCTGGCCGCCCGGAAACGGATTCGCCCCGCCGCCAGCACCGAACATTTGGCCCAAGCCGCCGCGCAGCAATCCACCCCCAAATAAACTACCAAGGCCGCCCTTTTTGATTTGCTGCATCACTTTGCGCATTTCCTCGTAACTTTTTAAAAGCTTATTGATCTCCTCGACCCGCGTGCCCGAACCGGCGGCGACGCGTTTTTTGCGGCTGGCTTTTAACAAATCGGGATCGCGGCGTTCGGCCGGGGTCATGGATAAAATAATCGCTTCCTGGCGCTTTAGAACGTTTTCATCAACGCCGCGCTGGGCGATTTGCTGTTTCACCGCACCCATGCCCGGCAGCATTTCCAACATTGCGCCAACCCCGCCCATTTTTTGCATGCGGCGGAATTGATCCAGCATGTCGTTCAAATCGAATTTGCCGCTTTGCATTTTGGCGGCCATTTTCTCGGCCTCGGCTTGATCGAAATCGACCATGGCGCGCTCGACCAAACCCACGACATCGCCCATGCCCAAAATTTTACCGGCGATGCGTTTGGGATCAAAAACATCAAACCCATCCAGTTTTTCGCCCAGACCGATAAATTTGATCGGCTGGCCCGTAACCGCGCGCATGGATAATGCCGCCCCACCGCGCCCATCGCCATCGATGCGGGTCAGGACAATGCCGGTGACCCCGATTTGTTCGTGAAAGCCGCGGGCGATATCCACCGCCGTTTGCCCCGTCAGGGCATCGGCCACCAACAAGGTTTCGGACGGATTGGCAAAATCCTTGACCGATTTTAATTCGGCCATCAGCTCGGCATCAATTTGCAAACGCCCGGCGGAATCGAGGATGAGGATATCATACCCCTCGGCCCGGGCGGTTTTTAAAGCGCGGGCAGCAATCGCCAGGGGTTTTTCGCCGTCAATAATCGGTAGCGAGCCCGCATGGATTTGCCCGGCCAAGATTTCCAATTGCCGCTGTGCGGCGGGACGGTAAATATCCAAGGACGCCAATAAAACTTTGCGCCGCTGTTTTTCGATCAGGCGCTTGGCCAATTTGGCGCTGGTGGTGGTTTTACCCGAACCCTGTAAACCGGCCATCAAAATCACGCTGGGCGGATTGGATGATAATTTCAATTCATGCGCGTTTTCATCCGTGCCCGCCAACATCGCCACCAACGCATCGTTGACGATTTTGACCATTTGCTGCGCGGGCGTGACGGAGGCCACGATATCCTGACCCACCGCCTCTGTTTGCACCTGGGTGATAAAATCGCGCACGACCGGCAGGGCCACATCCGCCTCGAGCAAGGCCAAGCGGATTTCGCGCAACGCGGCGTCGACATCCGTTTGGGTCAATTTGCCCCGGCTGCGCAACCGGCCAAACACGCCAGTCAATTTATCGGTTAGATTTTGTAACAATCGCTTACTCCGGTTGACGGTGGACGGTGGACAGTGGACAGAAAATATGCTGTCAACCGTCCACTGTTCACCGTTCACTGAAAACACAAATCGCCAGCGGACGAAACTCGTCGGCTGGCGTTTGGTTATGACGTGGTTTTAGCGGGTTAGGCCAAAAGGGTCAAGGAAAATTTGCGATTATGCCTGACGCACATTTCCGGCTCGGGCGGCGGCGCGTGCAGACCTACCGGTCACTTGCGCTGGAACCCAGGATTTTTTCCCATTAGCATCAGTAACTTGGTTTTCAGCGCGAAAATTTAGGCCGAATCTATCGGACAAATGCTTTGCCATAGTAATTGCATGTTGGGGGTTATTTACCACCGATTGTCCATCCCCGTGATCGGCCACGTATGCGGCGGCACTAACCCATTGCTGAAACTCTTTATCATACATTGCAACACGACTAACGGTCATCTCTTGTACTCCTTATTTTGCGCTTTTTGCGCATGGTTCCTGTAAATCCCTGTAATGGGCTCTTTAATTTGGCCCTGTCATCTTGTTGACATGTTAATGACATTAAAATGTCATCAAAGTTTTATGTCAAGTGGGATTGTTTATTTGAAACACTCTATAACAAAAATAGCACATTGTCCACAGAATATTACGCCGATTCGGAAAATATTTTCTATTTTGGCACAATGTTGAAATTTTGTTACATTTCTGGTGTAGGTCAATGTCATCCCCGAAAATGCGCCAGCATTTGTCGGGGATCCATTTGTAAACAGAAAAAAATGGATTCCCGCCGGAGTTTATCCCCGCGCAGGCGGGGGCGGGAATGACAAGATTGGGGAAATCATCTTGATTGCCAACCGATAACTGACAACTGACAACCCCCTCTCGCCTCTCGACTCGCGCCTTATGACTAGCTATACCAACCCCATGCTGCCATTCACCAAAATGCACGGGCTGGGCAATGATTTTGTCATCATCGACGCCCGGCAAAAACCATTTATGCCCACCATCACACAGTTGCGCCATCTGGCCGACCGCCGTTTTGGCATTGGCTGCGATCAGATCATTGTCATCGCCCCCGCCCGCACGGGCGATAGTGATGCGTTTATGCATATTTACAATCCCGATGGCAGCGCAGTGGGCGCGTGTGGCAATGCCACGCGCTGTATCGCGCATTTGTTATGCGCCGAGCAAAACGCCGATCACATCACAATCGAAACCACGGCCGGATTGTTGGAATGCCAACGCAGCGGCGATCAATATCAAATCGACATGGGCCCGGCGCGTTTGGATTGGCGGGATATCCCGCTACGCGATGCGATGGACACAGGTCACATCCTCATCCCCGAATTTCCCGAATTGGGCACAGGCGTAGCCGTGAATATGGGCAATCCGCATATCGTGTTTTTCACCGCCAATGTCGATACCATCGACATTGCCCGCATCGGCCCCGTGATCGAGCGGTACAAATTTTTCCCCGAACGCACCAATGTCGAATTCGCCCAGGTGATTGATCGCCGCACCATCCGCATGCGGGTGTGGGAACGCGGCGCGGGCATCACCCTGGCCTGTGGTTCCGGCGCATGCGCCACGCTGGTTGCTGCCGTGCGCCGCAATTTAACCGAACGCCAGGCGCGGTTGATTTTGGATGGCGGGGAATTGGCCATCGACTATTTGCGCGATGGCCATGTGTTGATGACGGGGCCGGCAAGTTTAGTCTATACTGGCCAGATCCACCTTTAACCTTATTGCATAGCGCATAAAAAACATGTTCTCCATTTTCCGCCGCCGCGAATCAGCCCCACCGCCCCAAAGCGCCAATTTGCCTGATACGAAAACGGGCTGGCTAGCGCGGCTGAAATCGGGCTTGCAAAAAACCACGCAGCAATTCAGCCAGGCCTTTGACAATATTTTTGTCAACCGCCCGGTTGATGCCGCGACCTTGGCCGAGCTTGAGGACGCCTTGATCATGGGCGATCTGGGCGCGCCGATGGCGGCCGAAATTTGCGCTGCTCTGGGCGCCAAACGCCTGCCGCCTGAAACCACGCCCACCCAAATCCGCGAAGAATTGGCCGCGATCATCGAGGCCAAGTTAAGCCATTGCACCGGTGCGCTGACCATTACGCGCAGCGACAAGCTGCCTTATGTCGTGATGGTCAGCGGCGTCAATGGCGCGGGCAAGACCACCACCATCGGCAAATTGGCGCAGCAATTGGCCGGACAAAATTACCGCGTCATGATCGCGGCCGGCGATACGTTCCGCGCCGCCGCCCGCGAACAATTAGCCGTGTGGGCCGAGCGCGGCGGGGTAACGTATTTCGAGCAATTAAACGTGCACGATCCCGCAGCGCTGGCTTTTGCGGCATTGGATGCGGCGATTGCCGGGGATTTCGATGTGCTGTTGATTGACACGGCCGGGCGGCTGCAAAGCAATCACGCGCTGATGGAGCAATTGGCCAAAATCCCGCGCGTATTGGCCAAGAAAAATCCCGCCCTGCCCCATGCTAGTATTTTGATTTTGGACGCCACTGCCGGGCAAAATGCCTTGACCCAGGTGCAAGCATTTCACAAAGCGGTGGGCGTTACGGGCTTGGTCATCACCAAATTGGACGGCACCGCCAAGGGCGGCGTGATCCTGCCCATCGCCGCGCAAAGCCAGTTGCCCATCATCGCCATCGGCGTGGGTGAAGGCATCGACGATTTACAAGCATTCGACCCGCGCGAGTTTTCCCGCCAGCTATTGGGCCTGGATTAGTTCCCATCAAAAAGAAATCGGCGCCCAAAGGCGCCGAGGAAGTGATGGAGCTAAGGAAAAAGCAAAAATTCTAGGCCGTGATATCCAACAGCGAGCCGCGCGGGCTTTGGCCGTTATAAGCAACCTTGGCCAGTAACTTGGCGCGATCGTTTTGATCGATCACCTCGGGCAATTTGGCTTTGGGGGCAACCGCTTCGCGCAACTGCGGCTTAACGGCCGGGCGCTGTTCGCGGTTGATAATCTCTGGTCGGAAGCTGGCGCCGGGATTACCGGCATTTGTGCCAAATTGATTGCTTGTGACTTGCATTGTTTTCTATCCCTTGTTTGTGCCAACGAACTTGGTTTGCCAAGTATTGTTCCTTTCATTTAACCGCAAAGTATTAAAGAACTGGTTAACCTCGTAAAAGCCGGGGTATTCCGCCAGGATTGTGCTATTTTTGCATTTATTATTATATATCAATTACTTAAGCACAAACTCGGGTAGTGATAGGCATTTACCCGCCAGCAAATGGGCTTGCAACGCCCAAGCGGGCGGGAAAGTAAGGGTTTATCAACCTCTATCGGGCAAAATATCGTTTAGTGTTCCTATCAAGCGATCCATTCTAGAGCAGGTTATCCTTATGAACTCAGCCATGGGCGGCGAACGCTGGCAGCATTTAATGCGCCTGGCAGGCGATAAATCATCCGCCAGCCGCAACCAATTATTCAGCCAAGTGGGCGATTTGATGTTGGGCGGCGAGGCGGTCAATGACCACGAACGCAGCCTGATGATCGACATTTTGTCGAAATTGATCCGCGACGTCGAAATGCAGATGCGCCAACAATTGGCCGGAAAATTGGCCAAATCACCCGACGCGCCAAAAGAGCTGGTGGTCATGCTAGCCAATGACGACATCGAAGTGGCCAAGCCGATTTTGCTGGGCAGCGAATTATTGCGCGATTGGGATTTGATCGAGGTCATTCATCACCGCACCCGCGAGCATCAAATGGCGATTGCCATGCGCGAGCGCGTATCGGAGGTGATTTCCTCCGCCCTGGTAGAAGCCGGGCACGAAGACGTCATCACCACCTTGCTACAAAACCAGAATGCCAAAATATCCCAAGCGACATTGGAGTATCTGGTCGAACAATCGCACCGCGTCGATACGTTCCAAAATCCGCTTTTGGCCCGGGCGGATTTAAAGCCGGAAATGGCCAAAAAAATGTACCAATTCGTATCCGATGCCCTGCGCGAGAAAATTGCCGATGATTTCGGTTTCGCTGCCGAGGAAATCGCCGCCATATTGGAAGAAAACAAACCCCAAATCCTGGCCCAGCCCGATCCGGATTCTTATCACAAAACCATGGAGTTGGTCGAAATCATCGCCAGCAACAATACGCTTAGCCCCTCGCTTTTAGCCAAGGCTTTGCGCGATGGCGAAATACCGCTATTCATCGGCATGCTGAGTAAAATGACGCAGCTGAATTTAAACGCGGTGCGCAAAATAGTTTTCGAGGCCGAGGGCGAAGTCGTCGCCATGACCCTAAAAGCGGTCGATTTCGACCCCCAGCAATTCGCCGATGTCTATAAGCTGGTGCGTATCACCCGCGCCGGGACGCGCGATGTACGCATCAACGAAATGACCCAATTGCTGCAATATTTTGGCCAGCTGAAAAAACCCACGGCGCAAAACGTGGTGCGCACCTGGCAACGCGATCCCCAATATCTCGAAGCCGCATTAAAACCCAAAGTCCAAGCCAAGCCCGCACCGTCGCGCTTGGCGCACCAACCAATAAACTGAGATGGCAAAAACCGATTCCACGCCGCGGCGCAAACGCCGCACCGCCAACACCCCGCGCCCAGCGCCACACAGCGCGCATGGCGGGGGCGCGCGGGCAGTGGCTGTGACAACGCCGGATTGGGGCATGATCGCGGCGGATCTGGCCCTGCCGATCCGTATCGCCGATTTGGCGGGCAATATTCTATATACCAACCGTCAATTCCAATTGGCGGTCGCCCCAGCCGCGCACGAGCCCGATGCGCCGCAATTATCCGATATTATCCAGCAATTGGAAACTTCGGGCCAACCGTTGCAATTCGATTTGCGCCTGAACCTCCAAGACCGCATTTATGTTTACCGCACCCGCCATCAATTGCGCCGCATCGATGCAGAAAACGCCGTCGTTATCAGCAGCTTTGCCGACATTACCGAACAAGATTTTTTCCAGCACCGACTTCAATTGACGCAAAGCCGGATGGAGGATTTGATCAAGCTCACCGGCGATTGGGTGTGGGAAACGGATGCGAGTTTAAAATTAAGCTCGGCTTCGGCGCGGATTTTCGAACTTACCGGCTGGCATGTGCGTGAATTGTTGGGCCGGGAATTTTTCGGTTTGATGGAATTTGCCGCCAATATTTGCGATCCCGCCACCGCCCAGCCGAAATTGCTGCAGCAATTGACCCCGTTCCGGGAATTGACCTGCACCATGCAGGGGCGCAATGGCGAACTGCACACGTTAAAGCTAAGCGGTATGCCACAATTCGACCGCGACGACGGGCGTTTTTTGGGCTACCGGGGCACTGCTACCGACATTACCCAGGCGCTGCGGGCCGAGCGTCAGGCGGCATTGTTAGAACGCCGCCTCAGCCACGCCATCGATAGCATGTCCGAGGGGTTCGCGCTGTTCGATGCGGAAGGGTATTTGGTGCTGATCAACCCGGTATTCCGCCAATTTTATCCCAACACCGAACATTTGCTGACCCCCGGCATCAAGCACATGGAAATATGGCAGCAAGTAGTGCGTCGCGGCGATGTCGATACCTTGGGCTGGGGCACGACCGAATGGATCGCCGCCCGTCAGGAGCATTTTGAAAAAGCGCGCAAACCGTTCGAGATCAAATTAGCCGACGGGCGCTATTTACTGCTGCACGATTACCGGACCGATGACGGCGGCACGGTGTCGATCACCGCCGATATTACCGATATCAAGCAGCGCGAGAGCGAATTGCAAAAAGCCCGCCAAACCGCCGAGATAGCCAACCGCGCCAAAACCGAATTCTTTGCGAAAATGAGCCACGAGCTGCGCACGCCGCTTAATGCCATTATCGGTTTCTCGGATGTGATGGGCCAGGAAAAATTGGGCCCGCTGGGCGCCAGCGCCTATAAAACTTATGCCGCCGACATTAACGATTCGGCCGGGCATTTGTTGCATCTGATCAATGATATTCTGGACGTTTCCAAGGCCGAGGCGGGCAAGCTGGAATTGCAGGAACAAAACGTTTCTATTGAATCCGCCGTGCAATCCAGTGTGCGCATGCTGTCGGATCGCGCCCAGGCGCAAAATATCGTCATCGATCAAAGCGCGGTTGATAAAAACCTGGTACTGCGCGGCGATGGCAAAAAAATCCGCCAGATTTTGATCAACCTCTTGTCAAACGCGGTTAAATTCACGCCGCCCGGCGGCAATATCGCGCTGCGCGCCGAAGCGGATGGCAATAACATCGTCATCGCCGTGCGCGATTCCGGCATCGGCATGGACCCGGCCGACATCCCAAAAGTTTTAACCGCTTTTGCCCAAGTGGATAACGCCATGAACCGGAAATATGACGGCACGGGGCTTGGCCTGCCATTGTCTTTGGCTTTGGCGGAATTGCATGGCGGCACGCTGCATATCGACAGCGCCTTGGGCCACGGCACCACCATCACCGTGCGCCTGCCGATCAGCCGTTTGGTGCAACGCTAGGCACTGTTGTGAAAGGTGCTAGGCCTAAGCGGCGCGGCGTAACGCCGTAATACCGGGCAGCTCTTTGCCCTCTAACCATTCCAAAAAAGCGCCCCCGGCGGTCGAAACATAAGACATTCCATCCACCACCCCGGCATGCTCCAATGCCGCGACCGTATCGCCGCCACCGGCGACGGATAAAATTTTACCAGCACCAGTCAGGCGGGCAATTTCCTGCGCCACGGCCACCGTGCCACCATCGAATGGCTTGGTTTCGAACACGCCAAGCGGCCCGTTCCATAGCACGGTTCTGGCCACGGCCAATTTCTTGGCAATCGCGATCACACTCATGGGGCCAATGTCCAGCATCATTTGCTCCGGCGGTATCGCGTTCACGGGCACGATTTGCGTCGCCACCCCCGCCGCCAAAGTCGATGCCACCACCGCATCGACGGGCAGCAAAATTTCTTTGCCGGTTTGTTTGGCCGTCTGCAAGATTTGCAACGCTAGCGGCAAGGACGGCGTATCGACCAGCGATTTACCCATGGCGATACCTTGTGCTGCCAAAAACGTATTGGCCATGCCGCCGCCGATAATCAGCCCATCGACCTTGGCCAATAGGTTTTGCAGCACTTCGACTTTGGTGGAAATTTTAGCGCCGCCGACAATGGCCCAAGCGGGACGCGCCGGATTTTCCAACGTGTTTTGCAACGCTTCGATTTCGGCCTGTAACAAGCGGCCCATGGCGCTGGGCAATTTTTGCGCTAGGCCTGCCGTGCTGGCATGAGCGCGATGCGCGGCGGAAAAAGCGTCATTGATATAGCAATCGCCCAAGGCTGCCAAGGCGGCGGTGAATTGCGCGTCGTTTTTTTCTTCACCGGCGTGAAAGCGTAAATTTTCACATAACAAAATTCCGCCCGCTGGCAAGGCCGCAATCGCCGCCGCCACATTCTGGCCGATGCAATCATCGACAAAGGCGATGGGCTTGTTTTGCAGCGCTTGGCTGATCGTGGGCAATAACGGACGCAGCGAGAATTCGGCGTTCGGTTTGCCATCCGGGCGACCCAAATGCGAGAGCAAGATCACCTTGGCCCCGCGCTGGCACAAATCCAAAATCGTCGCCGCCGATTTGACGATGCGGGTTGGATCGCCGACCTGCCCGTTTTGCATGGGCACATTATAGTCAACGCGCACCAACACGCGGCGGTTTTGAACATCCAATTCTTCGATTTTGGGCAAGGTTTGCATGATAATCTCTCCTGAAGGTAATTTTTTGCTTGCCGACATTAAGCGGCAAAGTTTTAGCAACCTAGGTCAAGCAGCGCTTGGCGTCAATACATGGCCCCAGCATTATTGCTAAATCGAATCATTTACGATAAGATTTTAAAAAACCACAGGGTACGATTATGTCTCAAGATATTACCGCCAGCGATTTTTTGGGCATGTGGCATGCCCGGCTGAATGATGAGCGCCCGGGTGCATATATTACCCATATTCATGGTTTCAACCTAAGTGACCTTACAGACCGGGCCACTAGCCCATTTTCCGCGCTGGCCATCGGCGCGCGTTTTGGCCGGATTATGGACACGCTGGGGCAAAGAATTTTGCAATCCGAGCCGCACAACCTGGCTATTTACGGGATTTTGTTACAAAAAACCCTACCACCACCGGATAGTCGCATTTTGGGCGCGGGGGTGCCGATTGCCACCATCGGCCATATCTTGAAAACTCACACCCTTGAACGCAGCTTGCTGGCTTTGCGCGGACAAGAGTCAACGCTTGTCGACGATTTGTCGTCGCGCTTGGATGCTTTACCTTTGCCCCATCGGCATGCCGCGCTGTGGCGTTCGCTGCAAGAAAATTTACGGTAAATCTAGGGTCAGCGTTACCGGCACATGATCCGATGGCTGCGGCCAATCACGCGCGTCTTTGATGATTTGCTGCGCGTGTAATTTATCGCGCAAATTCGGCGTCACCCAAATATGATCCAAACGCCGCCCCCGGTCCGATTTGCGCCAATCGCGGTTGCGGTAGCTCCACCAACTATATAGTTTTTCGGATGCTGGGACGAAATGGCGGATGGCATCGACAAAGCCATGCGCCGCCTGCCATTCCAGCAACCCGGCGACTTCGACCGGCGTGTGGCTAACAACAGCCAATAATTGTTTATGCGACCATACATCTTGTTCCAATGGGGCAATGTTCAAATCGCCCAATAGAATTTTTGGCGCGGCGTTGTTATGTTCGCGCCGCCAGAACTGCGCGGCCTCGGCGATGAAATCCAATTTATGGCCGAATTTATCGTTGACCGCGCGGTCGGGAATATCGCCCCCCGCCGGTACATAGAAATTATGCAATTCCACACCGTTATCCAAACGCGCGGCCAAGTGACGGCAATCGCCCCGACCACACCAATCGGGGCCGGACAGACGAGTGAGCGGCAAGCGCGACAAAAACGCCACGCCGTTATAGCCCTTCATCCCGGAAAATAATTGGTGGGCGTAACCCAGATCGCGCAATTCTTGGGTGGGGAAAAATTCATCCGGCGTTTTGGTTTCTTGTAGCGCAATCACATCCGGTTTGGCGGTGGCTAGCAACCGTTCGATCAGCCGCCAGCGCAACCGCACCGAATTGATATTCCAGGTTGCAATCGTCAAATTGGTCATCGTCATTCCCATTCCGGCCAGCAGCGCATCAACACCGCATCGACGCGCGGGCCGGGGCTGCGCAAGTAATATTGCGGGCGGCGGTCATAGGCCACAAAGCCGCATTGCGCGTACAACGCCTCGGCCCCCGGATTGTCGGCGGCGACTTCGAGATACACGCAACGCCCCGCATTGGCAATCAGCGCCGTTTGCAGCAATTGCCGGGCGATGCCCCGGCGTTGATAGCCGCGCATCGTGGCCATCGCCAATATCTCGGCTTCGCGGTCGGCCAGGTAACGCCCCAAAATAAACGCCACCACCTGCTCTTGGGCGGTTGAAAAAAACCCGAAACTGGTAGGCTGGTGTAAAATTTCCTGCAAGGTTTTGTCCGACCACGCCCCCGCCAGATTATCCATAACCAGCCCGGCGATGCCCGCCGCAATCGGCACCGGCGGCGGGATGGTCAGTTTTTGTGCGGCCCAATTCATGCCGCGACCGTCACCGCCGCGCCGCGCAAATACAACGCCTCGGGCACAAGCGTATCGCGCATCTGCCAAAACACTTGCGCATAAGCACCAATCGCGGCGGCATCAACCTCGGGCAATTTTTCGCCATAGACCTCACCGCCGCTGTGGCTTTGCCCCAACGCCGCGCCCGGGCCGAGCCATAACAAATTTTCCGCCGCTAAATTTTCCGGGCAATGCGGCTGGGGCTGCACCGTGGGCGGATATAATATTTTTCCCATAGCGTCCAATACCGCCACATGCCAGTCATCCTTGCCCGAAGGCGTTGCCACCAAAATTGTTTTTCGAAGCCGCGCCGGCTTTGGCAAGGCCAGCGCCACCGCCGCGTGATAGGGTATACCCAAAACCGGCGCATCCCAGGCCTGGCCCAAAGCCTGTGCTGCCGCCAAAGTCACACGCATGCCAGTAAACGAACCCGGCCCGCAATGCGCCGCGATACCGGCAATCGTTTTGGGATCGATGGCATTGTTATGCAGCAAGTCGCGCAATAGGGGGGCCAGAACTTCGCCGCCGGAGCGGACGCGCGCTTGCTGCAGCTGCACCGCCGACCCGTTGGCGGGGCAATAGGCGACGCTGCATTCGGTATCGACCGCCGCCAGCGCCAATATGGCCGGAGGCTTGGGCATTAAAGAATTTGACACGCTTGCGAGAATTCCAAACGCGGGCTGCGCGGAAACAAGGTGCTGGCATCGCCGTAACCCAGATTGCACAGCATATTGCTTTTCACGGATGTGCCCGCGAAAAACAATTCATCGCATTTCTTTTTATCGAAACCCGACATCGGCCCGCAATCCAGGCCCATCGCCCGCGCCGCCAACATCAAATACGCGCATTGCAAAGACGAATTGCGCATGGCGGTATCCTCGATCACAGCGGGCTTGCCCGCGAACCAGGCCCGGGCATCGGTGTGCGGAAATAATTGCGGCAGCAAATCATAAAACTGCATATCCATGCCCAGCACGGCCGTCACCGGCGCGCTCATGGTTTTGGCGACGTTGGCCGATTGCAAACACGTTTTCAATTTTTCTTTGGCGCTTTGGGTTTGGACGAACACGATCCTAAGCGGCGAGCAATTGGCCGAAGTCGGCCCCCATTTCAACAGATCGTAAATCTGCTGTAAAACCTCCGCACTGACCGGTTTTGCCTGCCAATCGTTAAATGTCCGCGCGCTGCGGAATAATTGATCCATTGCGTCTGGGGCAAGGGGCTTGGACATGGGTGTAACCTCTGGTTGGAATGGTAGCGTATAGCGTATAGCGTTAGGCGTAAAGAAAATAGTAAGCAGAAAGCAGTAAGCAGGCATGTCTTTTTCTACTTACTGCTTACTTTTTACTGCTTACCCCCTTTACGCTATCCCCTATACGCTATACGCTTACGCCATGCGTATATTTCTATTACTGCTCTTGCTGTTAACGGCGTATCCAGCGATGGCGGCCAACCATGCGGTGATCATCATGTATCACCGTTTTGGCGAGGATAATTATCCCAGCACCAATATCGGCCTGGATCAATTCGCACAGCACATCCAAATTTTACAGACTGAGGGGTTTACCATCCTACCCCTGCCCGATATCATCGCTGCTATCGAGAATGGCAAAGAGCTGCCGGATAAAACCGTGGGCATCACCATCGACGATGCAGCTTTGTCGGTCTATACGGCGGGCTGGCCGATATTTTTAAAACACCGTTTGCCATTCACCCTGTTTGTCACCACGGATGATATCGACCGGGGCAGTAAATATTATATGAATTGGGATCAGTTGCGCGAATTGCGCGATTCGGGCCTGGTCACCATCGGCAACCATAGCACCAGCCATCCCAGTTTCGCCAAAATCACGCCCTTGCAAATCGCTCAAGAACTCAGCCAAGCGCGGCAGCGTTTTATAACCGAACTTGGGGCGGCGCCAGAATTATTCGCTTATCCGTATGGCGAATTCAGCACCGCGGCGCAGAATGCAGTAAAAAAATTCGGCTTTGCCTATGCCTTTGGCCAGCATTCGGGCGTATACGACCGTAACGCCGATGCTTTGGCCATTCCGCGTTTCGCCCTAAATGAAAATTACGGCGCGGCCAGCCGTTTTCGCCAAGCCGCCTCGGCCCTGGCTTTGCCGATCTCGGGCCTGACACCGTCCGATGCGTTGCAACCGCTAAGCCCGACCGAAATATCTTTTACTTTGGAGCAAACGGCGCTGGGCAAAAACCTAAGCTGCTTTTTAAGCGAGCTTGGCCAAGCAGAATTGCGCCAAGACGGTGCGCGCATCACCGCCAGTTTGCCCAACCCCTGGGGCCCAGGCCGTCAGCGCATTAATTGCACCGCGCCCACAAGCCAAGGCCGGTATTATTGGTGGGGCACGCAATACGTCATCGCACCACCATCACCGCAATAGCGCCACGCACCCGCATGCGCATCCGGCGCATACAAGCTACACCGTCCGAATTTCTGCCAGGCAGCTTGCCCGGATTATGTTGCATCCTTTGGTTGCAGATGGTGCTATCGCAGCAAGCTGTATGATCCAAGGGAGTTGGATGTCTAGCATGAGCCAAAAATTTTATTTGCCAGTACGCGCGGTGGTTTTTTTCATTTGCGCCGCTTCGCTGCTGTTGTGGCTAACCGCCCAATTCGTCCGTACCGGCAGCGATTTTCGCCAGGATCTGGGCAATATCAAGGTCAGCAGCGAGGTCAACAATACCCTCAATGACCTCATTACCGCCAGCAACAAGTTGTCAATCGCTTACCGCTATTACATGTTGCTCGACACCAAGCTGGGCCTGGAAAATTATCAATCCCAGCGCGAGGACATCGTACGCCTGCAAAGTAAATTGCTGCTTTTATCCAGCCGCGAGGATTGGCAAGCCGAAGCCGAGGAGCTGATCAAGGAACTAGGCGTTTTGGAGCAGCAATTCGACGCCGATATCGCCCGCCGCCAAATCATCGACAATCCGAATGTCGATTCGATCATGCGCAATATCGCGTTTGAAATCGAAATTTTGGATGACTTAAACGCGCTCGAAGAAAAGCTGCAAAACAGATTCTATGCGCAGCAGGAAGAAATTTTTGAAACCAAGGACCGCGCCACGGATCAATGGCTGTTATTGATCTTAACCGCGCTGGTGGTTCTGGCGACGGTCGTTTTCTGGCTTGGCCGCTCGATGGCGGCGGCGAACAGCAATGCCCGCCGGGCTGAGCAGGCCGAGGCGGATAAAGGCCGCTTTATGAATTATTTGGTACACGATTTGCGCTCGCCGTTGAATTCGATCATCAATTTCGCCGATATTACCCAGCGCGAAGCATTCGGGCCAAACAATCCCAAATACCGGGAATACGCCGCCGATATCTATCACGCCAGCATGCACATGCTGCAATTGGTAAACAACCTTTTGGATCATGCCAAATTGCGCGCGGGCATGCTGCAATTGAAACCCAAGCCGCTGTTGCCGGCAGTGGAGCTGGAGCAGGCAACCCATATCCTGCGCGGCTTGATGGAGCAAAAGAAAATCCAACTGGAATGGTCGGGCGATCACGGCATTATGGTCGAGGCCGATCCCGAGGCGATGCAACGCATGCTGACCAATTTATTGTCGAATGCCATTAAATTTTCGCCGACAGGCGGCAAGATAATTTTTGGCCTGGAGAAGATAACGACACCCGATCCGGGGCAGGCCAAAGTCCGCGTCGCCATTATCGACGAAGGCCCCGGGATCAAAACGGATGATTTCAAAAAAATCGGCCAGGATTTTCAGCAATTGGCCCCCGCCAACGGCGATCAACCGACCGGCAGCGGTTTGGGCCTAAGCCTGGTCGCCAATCTGGCAGCCAAACAAGGTGGGGTGTTGGAATTAAAACCAGCGCCGGGGCGCGGCACCATCGCCGCCTTGGTATTGCCCCAAGCGGCTGCCTAGATAAACCGCGCGCGCCAGGTGGTGGCGTTTTCTACCGCCAGCTTGGCGCGATCCAGATGGCGCAGGCCGTTGGCGTTGATGATTTTTTGAATCGTTTGCACATAAGCTTCGCGCCGCTCGGAATAATCGATCAACGTGCCCGCCAAACGCAGGGAATTCAGCTTGCCTTCTTGGCGGCGCATTTCGGCGCGCGCGGTGCGGAATTGGTCATAGGCGCGGTGCGAATTCAAATTGCGGGTATAGGATAAAATGGTCTGGAACAGATTGTCAAAGCTGCGGACATAATGTTTACGGCCCGCTTCGCGGTCATCGGGGCGAATGCCCAATTCAGGATTATAGACCTGTTGGCCGAACAGCGCGTTGCCATGACGGACGAAACGCGATGTCCCCCAACCGCTTTCCTCGGCCGCTTGGGCGATCAATAAGGATGGCGGGATCTGATCGACGCGCAGACGCAGGGCATCGAAATCCACTTGGGTCAAACCGTATTCGCGGGCAATACCCTGAATCCATGCGGTTTCCCGCTCATTCCAGGCGATGTTTTGTTGTTGCAGCGCGGCCAAGCGTTCGATCTCGGCGCGTTTTTCGGCGATGTGCTGATTGACCAAAAGAGCCAAGGGCAAAACCGAGCGGATAAACAAATTCTTGCGCGCTTGCGGCTCACTCATTTCATGCAAATCTTGCGGCAGCGAGGTCAAGAACAACGCCGGCACCATGTTTTGCCCGCTTTGAATTTGCGCCAGATCATAGTCGCGGGCGGCGAATAAATCACCCAAAGCATCATGGCTGGTAATTTTAACTATGCCGGACGGTGTCTGTTCGGCGGTGGCGACGGCGGCGATGCCAGCGCTGGTTTGTGCCAGGCGCACTTGTGGCTGCAACATGGCCAAGGCTAGGCCCAACAAAAAACACAATAACAGCAATTCGCTATGTCTTTGGTATGTCATATCTACCCCCTTTGTTACGCCGCTGTTAGGCGACGGCCCGGACTTCGTGCACTTCCGGCACGTAATGCTTAAGCATATTTTCAATTCCGGATTTCAATGTGGCGGTCGAGCTGGGACAGCCCGAACATGCGCCACGCAAATGTAAAAATACGATCCCGTCTTCGAAGCGGTCGAATACGATATCGCCGCCATCCATCGCCACGGCGGGACGGACACGGGTATCCAATAATTCAATAATCTGTGCCGAAATTTCATCGACCGCATCCGCGCTAAGCGCCGGGACAGCCGGGCCATCGACAATCGATTGGCCGGTGGTCAAATGTTCCATAATTGCTGCCAGGATTTGCGGCTTTAACGTCACCCACTCGAACGCCTCGGTTTTGGTGACGGTAATAAAATCATGACCCAAAAAAATCCGCGCCACACCGGCAATGTGGAACAGGCGGGTCGCCAGCGGCGAGCTTACAGCAGCCTCGGCCGTGGCAAAATCGGCCGAACCATTGGCCAATACCACCTGATCCGGCAGGAATTTAAGGCTGGCTGGGTTTGGGGTCGATTCAGTTTGAATAAACATTATGCTTTCCGTTTGGTAGCGGCCATGTGGGCCGCGCTAAGCTTGGTTTAAATCTCTTGTTGTCACTGGTATTCCGCCTGTTAGCCCTTTTGGTATAAGCCACTCTATCGGGTCGCCGTAGGCCCAAACGATGTCGGGGGTACGGTATGGATCAGCCGGTCGGAAGTTGCTGATTTATTAATAATATCTTAACTCAACTACCGAAACCGGTCAAGCTTTGTGGCCGAAAAAGCAATTAAGTTAGTTTTTTTCCTAAAATTTTAGATAATTTAGTTAATAATCACAGATAAAGGGTACTATAATATGCCGCTTAAGCGCGCCAGAAGCCAACCGTGTCATAGATATTAACCAAATTCGGCTGGGCAATATGATTGGCCGCATCGCTGCCAGCGCGTAACACGCCGTGCAGATATTGTGGATCGGCCAAGAGGCGGCGCATGGTTTGCGTAATCGGCGATAATTGCTCAACCGCCAATTCGGTCAATTGCTTTTTAAAGCCGGAAAACTGCTGGCCCGCGAATTGCGCCACCACAGCTTTGATATCCTGATCCGACAGCGCGGCGTAAATACCTAGCAAATTTTCCGCCTCGGGCCGTGTGGCCAATTCCTCGGCCGAGGCGGGCAAAGGCAGCGGATCGGTTTTCGCCTTTTGGATTTTAAGGGCGATTGTATCCGCATCATCGGTCAGATTGATCCGGCTGTAATCGGATTCGTCCGATTTGCTCATTTTTTTGCTGCCATCCCGCAACGACATGATCCGCGCCGCTTGGCCCAGGATAATCGGCTCGGGCAACGGAAAAAATTCTACCCCATAATGCCGGTTATAGGCCCCGGCTAAATCGCGTGCCAATTCCAGATGTTGTTTTTGATCTTCGCCCACCGGCACATGCGTTGCGCGATACAATAAAATATCCGCCGCCATCAACACCGGATAAGCGTATAGCCCCAACACCGCCTGATCCTTGTGCTTGCCGGATTTTTCCTTGAACTGGGTCATACGATTCAACCAGCCCAAGGGCGCATGACACGCCAGGACCCAATTTAATTGCGCATGCCCCGGCACGGTCGATTGATTGAAAATCACGCTGCGCTTGGGATCAATCCCACAGGCGATATAAGCCGCCGTCACCTCGAGAATGCTCTGGCGCAATTGTTTGGGATCTTGGGGGACGGTGATCGCATGCTGATCGACGACGCAAAACAGCAATTTTGCATCCACCGCCGCGCGGTTTTGCATTGCCACCCAATTGCGGATCGCGCCCAAATAATTGCCCAAATGCAAATTGCCGGTTGGCTGTACGCCCGAGAAAATGATGCTCATCTAGGCGTCATAACCGTAATTGCGCGCCGACTCAACCGCGAAAATATGATTGCATTAAGGAAATAGCCATATAGTATATTGGCAACAGTACGGAGTCATCATGCCCAACACCCTATCCCGATCCAGTGGCGGCCCCTGTCCGACCGGCACAGCGGCCGATTTATCAACGCGGGAATGGCTGGGTATATTTTGTACGGTCATGGCGGTCGGTTTATGCACCATTGGTTGGATCGCCAAAAACTGCCCACCAGATCCGGTTGGTGCCTCGCATCCTTTGGCCGAAAAAAATATTATTTTGGGCAATGCGGTTTTTTACCTGGATAAAAGCCCGGCAAATAGCAGCTTCCAAGCCCGTCCGGTTTCCAGCGAAACTCTGACAAAACTGGATCTATCCCAAGCGACCTTAATCTCGACTGACGCTGCGCCGAAGGGTTTGTCGGAATACCTGACCAGAACAACCAAAACCATAACCCCGGCGCAACAAGCCGAACAACTTGCTTTTACGAAAACGTATAGCGATCAGTTATATGCCCAGGCGAGCATTTGCGCCATTTTAGGTTTGGGGCTTTTTTTCACAACCCGTCGGCGCTAGGCCGGATTTTGATCCTCTGGCGTTACTGTTGCTGGTTGCCGCCGCAATTGCCGTAAATCCGCCAAGGTGGTGCCGCCTAAAACCAGGGCCAGGGCCACATAGAATGCCAAGCCCCCGGCGCATAGGATCAGCAGCGCCAGCAACTGGGCCATAAACGGCCCGGCCAATAGCCCAGCCAACGCCATTTGCCCAAACCATAAGCCCGCACCCATCAGCGCAGCGGCAAGGGTAATGCGCTGGCCACGCTGCCATAATTGCGCATCGATCCCCCAATGCCCACGCGCCCGTAAAAAATGCGCCAATAAATATAAATTGACCCATGCGGCAAGCGATGTGCCAAGCGCAATCCCCACATGTAGCAAATGGCCGATCAAAAATAAATTCAGCACCGTATTAAGCGCCACGCAAACAAAAGCGATTTTTACCGGTGTGGCCGTATCCCCGCGCGCGAAAAACCCGGGCGCCAGCGCCTTGATCATCACATAAGCCGGCAAGCCCAAGGCAAAGCCCATTAACGCGGGTGCGGTTGCCGCCGCATCGTCCATGGTAAATGCGCCGCGCACAAACAGCACCTGGATAATCGGTTGCGCGATCACCGCCAATGCCACCGCGGCGGGCAGCGTTAACAACAAGCCCAATTCCAGGCCGCGGTTTTGTTGGTGGTTGGCGATATCCTGCCGCCCGCTACTGATCGCCGCCGACAATGTGGGCAGCAATACCGTGCCAATCGCGATCCCAACCACGCCCAGCGGCAATTGATACAAACGCTCGGCATAATACAGATACGAAATCGAACCCGACGGCAAAAAAGAGCCGATCATGACACCGATCAGAATATTCAGCTGCACCGCCCCCGCGCCGATGGCGGCCGGGCCAATCGCGCGCAGCATTTGCCGCAATTCGTCATTGAGCACAGGCCACCGCCAACGCAGGCGCATCCCCGCCGCACGGACATGTTTTTCCAGCCATGCATATTGCGCCAAGCCCGCCGCCAAAACACCGATGGCAAACGCGTGCGCGGCGGAATCGAATAACGGCGTTAACACCAATAACGCCAGCATCATGACCATATTTAAAATACAGGGTGCGGCGGCAAAGGCGTAAAATTTGCCCGCGCTGTTCAGAACGCCGCCCTGCAGCGCCACCAAAGCCATAAAGAAAATATACGGAAAAGTAATCCGCGCCAATTCGATGACCAAGGCGCGTTGCGCGCTATCGCCATGATCATTAAAACCGGGGGCGATGATTTGCATTACCCAAGGCATCAACACCTCGCCCGCTACCACCAAGCCAATGGTCACGGCTGCCAACAGCGCCATCGATTGTTCGGCGAATAAATGTGCCTGCTGCATGGATTGCTGTTTTAAGATGCGATTGTATTGCGGTACAAAGCCCAGGGAAAAAGCCCCCTCGGCCAACAGGCTGCGGAACAAATTGGGTAGGCGAAAAGCGATAAACACCGCATCCGCCACCGGCCCCGCGCCCAAATAGGCGGCGGTGAGCAAATCCCGGCCAAAGCCCAAAATCCGCGATAACAGCGTCAGGGCGCCGACGGTGAAAATATGGCGGATCATAAAACAGTTGCCAGTTGACGGTTGTTGGTTGAAATCATTGACTGCCAGCTAATACCGACAACCGGCAACTGTCAACTGACAACCACTCCCCACTAACCACTATCTTTTTGCCATTGGCTCAGCAAATCATGCGCCTGGCGTGGCGAGAGTTCGTTTAAATCCAACGCCAGCAACGCCTGACGCAGGGGATCGGCCACAATCCGCGGCGCTGATATGGGTGTGGCGGGTGCTGAATTCGGTGCCTTTGCATTTGCGCGAATCTCGAATTCATCCAATAAAATTTTCGCGCGCGCGAGCACGCTTTGTGGCAAGCCCGCCAGCCGCGCCACATGCAGCCCATACGACCGCTCGGCCACGCCGGGTTCGACATGGTGTAAAAACACAATCTCGTTTTGCCATTCGCGCACTTGCAGACGGTAATTGGCCACGCCCGGCAACTGCCCGGCCAGCGCCGTTAATTCATGATAATGGGTGGCGAACAAACCCCGGCAACGCGCCCGGTCGTGCAAATATTCCACCACCGCCCACGCGATTGCCAACCCATCATGCGTCGCCGTGCCGCGCCCTACCTCATCCAATATCACCAGTGATTGCGCCGTGGCTTGATGCAAAATCGCCGCCGTCTCGGCCATTTCCACCATAAAGGTCGATTGCCCGCGCGCCAAATCATCTGCCGCGCCCACCCGCGAAAATATTTTATCGACCAAACCAATTTCCGCCGCAGCCGCAGGGACAAAGCCGCCCATTTGCGCCATCACCGCGATCAGCGCGTTTTGCCGCAAAAATGTCGATTTGCCCGCCATGTTCGGCCCGGTCAGCAGCCATAATTTTCCGCCATCCTCCTCTAGCTGGCAATCATTGGCGATGAATTGCTGCCCCGATTGCTGCAATATTTGCTCGACCACCGGATGGCGGCCGCCACTGATGGTAAAACGCGTATCGGCGGATAATTGTGGGCGGCAATATTTTTGCATTGCCGCCAATTCCGCCAATCCGGCCAACACATCCAATTGCGCCAAGGCGCGGGCGCATAGCCGCAACGTTTCTTGGCGCGCGCGCAAATCCGCGACCAACTCGGCAAAAATTTGCAATTCCAAAGCGATGGCGCGGGTTTGCGCATTTTGTATTTTTTGCTCGAGCTCGAGCAGTTCGGACGTGACATACCGCACGGCTGTGGTCAGGCTTTGTTTATGCGTAAACATGCCCGCTGGGATTTTTTCGGCCGCTTTGGGCGGCACTTCGATGTGATAGCCCAGGATATTGTTATGTTTGATTTTCAATTGCGGCACGCCGCTTTGCGCCACATAGCGCTGTTGCAATCCGGCGATCAAGCGTGCGCTTTCATCGCGCAATTGCAATTGATGATCCAATTCGGCGCTATAGCCCGGGCGGATAAACCCGCCGTCGCGCGTATAAAACGGCAAATCGTCCAAAAGCGCGTTTTGCAACGTCTGCAAAATACGCCCATGATCGCCCAAATCGCGCTGGATCGAGCGCAACAATTCGCCCGCATCGGCCGCCTGCTCCAACAGCGCGCGCAATTCCAAGCTGATGCGCAACCCCACGGCCAAGGCGGCCAAATCGCGCGGACCGCCCCGGTCCAGCAATAAGCGCGAGAGGGCGCGTTCAATATCCGGCTGGCAGCGCAACCCTGCCCGCACCGCTTCGCGGCGCGCGCCATGCGCCAAAAAATTCTCAACCGCGTCTTGGCGCGCCGTCAACGCCGCCAAATCCGTCAAGGGCTGCAACAGCCATTGATCCAACAGCCGCCCGCCCGCCGCTGTGAGCGTGCGGTCGATGGCCCATAGCAAACTGCCCTTGCTCTCGCCGTCCAATTTGCGGCGCAATTCCAGATTGCGCGCGCTCGCCGCATCGATTTGCAAAAATTCGCTGCTGCGCCAGATTTGCGGATATTGCCAGCCGGGCATCGCCTGGCTTTGCGTCAATTGCGCATAGGCCAAAAGCGCACCCGCCGCCGCGCATAACGGCGCATCGATGGTGCCAAACCCGTCCAGATTCTGCACCCGGTATAACGCCAAGAGGCGTTTTTCGCCCGCAACCGCCGCAAACCGCGCGGCTGGCTGGGTGGTGATTTTTGCCAGATACGGCGTCAATGCCGCGGGCCAATCGGGAATTTGCTGCCAATGTTCGGGCAGGATGATTTCGCCCGGCTCGATCCGCGCCAGAAATCCACCCAAATCGCCTGGCCGCAAGCGCTGCATATAAAACGCACCGGTGGTGATATCCGCCCACGCCAAGGCCGGGCCACCGTCGTCCGGTGCGATGGCCAGGATGAAATTATGCGCTTTGGGATTGAGTAAATTATCCTCGACCACCGTGCCCGGTGTGACGACGCGCACCACCTTGCGTTCCAGCAATTTGTTTTTGCCGTCGGTAGCACTTTCTACCTGTTCAGCCATGGCGATACGGAACCCCTGGCGCAGCAAACGCGCCAGATAGGCGTCAACCTGGTGCCAGGGCACGCCGCACATCGGAATATCGTTGCCCTGATGCTTGCCGCGTTTGGTCAGCGCAATGTCCAAGGCCGCCGCCGCGCGCACCGCATCGTCGAAAAACAATTCATAAAAATCACCCAAGCGGAAGAATAGCAAATAATCCTGATACTCGGCCTTGAGCGCCAAATATTGTGCCATCAGCGGCGTCGCCTCGGCCACGGCCACGTTTTCCGGCAAGGTGAATAAGGATAATGATTGCACAACCGTCATAATTTCGATCTCGATTGATTAATTTTCTATACTAGTCAACTCACTGCCGCACCCGAGCTGTAGTCATGCTATACAACTGTCATCCCGACCGAGCGTAGCGAGTGGAGGGATCTTGAAAAACCTTATAAGATCCCTCGACTGCGGAGCTTCGCTCCTCCGCTCGGGATGACAATAAATGTTATTCGAAACAATAATAATTTATATTACTCCCACACAGGGATCCATTTCCTATCCACTATTGCCACCTATGGGGCAATTCTATACCATGCCTCCTTATCCCATATTTTAGGGCCAGCGCAAAGTGCAACCCCAACACCTATTCCGTTTCAGCAATTTTCTCAACCGCATCCCGGGCTGGGTATTTGTCGCCCTTGGCGTCTTGTTCCTGCACGGCCTGTATCAGACCGAAAGCTGCGGCGAAAACGTATTTGTGTGCAGCCAGTTGTTTACCATTGTGCTCGGCCTGTTGGCGGTGCAGGGATTGTATTTGATCCGCCCCTGGCTAAAAGTGCGGGCGAAAATCCTGGGCTTGGCCGAGGAATTGCGCCTGCTCGACCGCTTGCCGGAAATCCAGCGCGACCAATCGCTGGAACAAGCGGCGGCGAGTGTGATCGCCACGCTGAGCCAACTCCAAGAAGACGCCAAACGCACCACCCAAGCGATGCGCGCCCTCGAGCAATCGCAATTGGATTTGCTGGAAAGCCTGCCCGAGCCGGTGATGGTGCTGGACGGCGAATTGCATATTATGCGCGCCAATAACAGCGCGCGGCAATTATTCCCCAATTTGTTTTTCAGCCAAAGCCTGACCAGCCTGCTGCGCGATCCGGAATTGCTGCACGCCTGCCAAAGCGCGATCCGCCGTGGCGACGAGGATCGGGTCGAGTTCAAGCTGACAGCCCCGGTCGAGCGGGTGTTTGTAGCGCAAATTAAACCCATGCAACACCAAGGATTCGGCCAGAGCGTTAACAGCTCGACGCTGCTGCTATCGCTGAACGATATTACCGCCATCAAGCGCACCGAACAAATGCGCGCCGATTTCGTCGCCAATGTCAGCCACGAATTGCGCACGCCCTTGGCCAGTTTGATCGGCTTTATCGAAACGCTGCAGGGCCCGGCCAGCAACGATCCTATGGCACAGCGCAATTTTTTGAAAATCATGGCCAATCAATCGCACAGCATGTCGCGCTTGGTCGACGATTTACTATCCCTCTCGCGGATCGAGGTGCGCGAACATCATCAACCCGAAGACGCCGTGGAACTCGAGCCGTTATTGCACGGCATCGCGCTGGAGCTGCAAATCCAATTGCAGCAAAAAAATATGCAGCTGCAATTGCGGCTGGATGAAACCATACCGCCCGTGCGCGGCGACGAGGATGAATTGCACCAAGTATTCACCAATTTAATCACCAACGCCATCCGTTATGGCCGCCCCGACACCGCGATTATAGTGCGCGGCGGCTTGGCGCAAAACCCGCCCGGCAATTATCCCAATCCCCAAATCCCTGCCGTTGTCATCAGCATCGAGGATCAAGGCATCGGCATCGCCGCCCAGCACATTCCGCGCCTGACCGAGCGGTTTTACCGCATCGACAAAGCCCGCTCGCGCGAGGCGGGGGGGACGGGCCTGGGCCTGGCGATTGTCAAACACATCATCAACCGCCACCGCGGCGGGTTGCAAATCGATTCCACCGAAAATATCGGCAGTGTTTTCAGCGTGTTCCTGCCCATTTATGGGGCCGAGGAGCCGCCCCCACCGGCCGCATAGCCATCCCTTAACCAAGCACGTAACGTCATAATTTTGCAATTATTGCCCGGTACCATTCGCCCATGCCGCAAACCACCATCACCTTGGAATCTTTATTCGCCCAGCTTGCCGCCATGGGCGGGCAGGCCGAATTGTCCTTGCAATGGGCGGCGGATACGCTGCACCGCCCGGGGCAATCGGCTTTGGATAAAATCGCCCAATTGGACCGGCAAATCGATCTGTGCGAGCAGAAAATTTACGATGACTGCATGCGTTTTGTAACCAGCCATGCCGCTGATAGCCGCGCGGTCCATGCCGCGTTCGCCATTTCGCGTTTTGCGCTGCATCTGGAGCGGATCGGCGATTACGCCAAAAATATCGTCCAGCGGGCCGAGGCTTTGACCGATCATCAATTACCCGCGATTCAGGGCACGGTTTGGCGCATGGCGCAAACCGCCGCCCGCAACCTGAACCAATTACTGAACGCGATCTTACAGCAAAATGCCGAGGCGGCGCGCCTGGCCTGGCATGCGGATGCGGATTTGGACGCGCATTACACCTCGATCGTGCTCGACATCATGCCCGTATTGGGCCAGCGGCCGCAGGCCGTGGTGGCGGCGACGCATTTATGGTTCATCGCCCGCAATCTGGAACGGATCGGCGACCATCAAAGCAACATGGCCGAGGCGCTGTATTATTGGCTGCACGGCAAGCGTTTGGACGAAAAACGCCGTTTCTACGATTCCACTGCGCAATTGACCAGTTCGGTGCAAACGCCGCTTGACGCCCCGGCCAATATTAATTCTAATACGCCCCTACCCGTCAACAAACTGCCCAGGGCCGGATGAAACAGCATATTTTGATCGTCGAAGACGACCGCGACATCGCCACGCTTATCAAATACAATCTGGAACAAGAGGGTTTTAGCCTGCGTCTCGCCCATGACGGCGAGGAGGCGTTGTTGGCCGTGCGCGAACAAAAACCCGATTTGATTTTGCTGGATTGGATGCTGCCGCTCTTGCCCGGCATCGAAATTTGCCGCCAATTGCGGCGGGAGCCGGAATACAAAACCCTGCCCATCATCATGCTGACCGCCAAGGGCGAGGAGACGGATAAGCTGCGCGGCCTCAATTCCGGCGCGGATGATTACATCACCAAACCCTTTTCGCCCCAAGAATTGATCGCCCGCATCCGCGCCGTCTTGCGCCGCGCCAACCCACAGGCGGGTGCCGAAACCCTAAGTTTCTTGGATATCGTGTTGGACACGACCACGTTTCGGGTCAAGCGCGCGAACAAGGAAATCCATTTGGGGCCGACCGAATTCCGCTTGCTGCGGCATTTTATGGAAAACCCGCAACGCGTGTTCAGCCGCGAGCAATTATTGGATTCGGTCTGGGGCCAAAATGTTTATGTCGAGGCGCGCACGGTCGATGTGCATATCCGCCGCCTGCGCAAAGCGATCAACATCGAAGGCACCGAAGATGTGATCCGCACCGTCCGCTCGGCCGGTTATGCCCTGGACGGCGCTGCGGCCTAGATAATGCCTAGCCCTGCGTGTCATCAAGCGCAGTGCGAATGTCGCCGCGATCCGGCTCGATCCGCGTCAGCCCCGCGCGGCGCAAATGCCATAAAATCAATAGCCCCGGTATGGCCGCAAACGCGGTGATGACAAAGAACCAAAACCAGCCAACACCAGCGACAATAAATCCGGCATAGGCCGTCAATACCGTCCGCCCCACTGCCATCAACGACGATAACAACGCGTATTGCGTGGCCGTATATTGCACATGGCACAGGGCGGATAAATAGGCGACGAACGCCACCGCGCCCAAGCCGCTGGTGAAATTCTCAACGCCGATTGTGACCGTTAACAGCGTCAAATCCCGCCCCGCCCAAGCCAACGCGGCAAAGAAAAAATTGGACAGTAATTGCACAATCCCACCGACCCACAGGCTGCGCATAATCCCGATCCGCCGGATCATTTCCGCACCCACAAAACTGCCCGCCAGAAATAAAACCGGCCCCAGGATTTTGGTAATATTCGCAATCTCGATTTTCGTAAATTGCAATTCCAGATAAAACGGCGTGGCCAGCGACGTCGCCAAGGCGTCACCAAATTTAAAGCACAGCACAAATGCCAGGATCCAAGCCGCCTGCGGCCGCTGCCAGAATTCGCGCAGCGGATCGATCACCATCGTGACCACGCGCATCACGCCGGATTGCGAGTTTAAGCTTGGCGTCAGCGCCCCCAGATTCGGGCACAACAACGCGCCCAAAACACACAACGCCATCACCCCCGCCATGACGCGATACGTGTCTTGCCACGCCGCACTGGGGGTTTGGCTGTAACCGAAATATGTCGCAAGGTATAAGCTGCCGGCCCCGGCCACGATCACGCCCAAACGATAACCCAAGGATTGCACCGCCGCGCCATAGCCCATAAATTGCGGCTCGCGCTGCAATTCGATGCGGTAGGCGTCGATGACGATATCCTGGCTGGCGGATAAAAACGCCACTGCCAGCGCCGCCACGGCCATGCCCCATAAATTTTGCGCGGGATCGATTGTGGCCATCGTCCATAACGCCATCGCCAGCGCGATTTGCGTTATCACCAGCCACGCGCGGCGATGACCTAAAAACCGCGTCAAGCCCGGCACGGCCAACGCGTCTTTATAGGGTGCCCATAAAAATTTCAAGCTATAGGGTAAGCCGACTAGACCAAACAGCCCGATGGTTTTGATACTCAGCCCCGCCTCGCTCAGCCAGGCCGAAAGCGTCGAAAGCGTCAGCAAAAACGGCAAGCCGCTGGCAAAGCCCAGGTAGAGAATAATCAGCAGCGGGCGGAAGTTTTTGAACATTGTTTTGGGGTGCTGGATATTTATCTTAAGTCTAGCTAATAAATGAAAGCCTGTCACCCCCGCCCCCGCCTTCGCGAGGGTAAACTCCGGCGGGGGTCCATTTTTAAAAATGGATCCCCGACAAATGCTCCCGCATTTTCGGGGATGACAACGATGTCTAAAACATGTTTACAAAAAATTATGGTGTCATCCTCACCTTTGCCGTGGATCAAGAGCTAAACAAAATCATCTAAGTTTTTCTCTCGCCTCACGACTCTCGACTAACGACTAGACTACACCAACGCCACCTGGCGCTGCACATAGGCCATTAAATCCGCCTGGGGGCGCGCGCCGAGATGGCTGATGATTTCCGCCGCACATAGGCTGGCGATTTTGCCACAACGCTCGAGCGGATAACCCCGCGCCAAACCAAATAAAAACCCGCCCGCGTATAAATCGCCTGCGCCGGTTGTATCGACAACCGTGGTCGGCGCGGCGGTAATCGCGATACGCTCTGTGCCGCTAACGATGACCGAACCATCCGCGCTGCGCGTCACGGCGGCAATCGCACAATCCCGGGCCACTAGTTGCAAAGCCTGGGTAAATTCGTTTTGATAGAGCGAGCAAAGCTCCGCCTCGTTAGCAAAGAGGATATCCACATGCTCGCGGATAAATTCATGCATGGTGGCGCGGTGGCGGTCGATCAGCCACGCATCGGAGAGCGTAAAAGCCACCTGGTTGCCATGAGTGTGGGCCAACCCGGCCGCCTGGCGCAGCAGGGGGGGCAAGGCAGGCAGATCCCATAAATACCCCTCGATAAAGGTGATTTTGCTATGCCGCAATTGCGCCGCGTCCATATCCGCCGCGGTAATTTGCCCGCACGCACCCAAATAAGTATTCATGGTGCGCTGGCCATCGGGCGTGACCACGATCATGGAGCGCGCGGTGCTGGGGCCAGAGGTGGTCATAGGGGTTTGAAATTGCACGCCCAATGCCGCCAAATCGTTTTTAAACACATGGCCCAAAGTATCGGCGCGAACCTTGCCGATATAGGCGGCCTTACCGCCCAACGCCGCCACGCCGACCGTGGAATTGGCAACCGCACCACCCGCGATCTGGCGGGGGTTTTGTAAATCTTGGTAAATCCGCTCGGCCTCTTCTTGGGCGATCAGTTGCATGGCACTTTTGCGCATATTGTGCCGGTCCAAAAACGCGTCATCGACGGGGGATAAAATATCGACAATGGCGTTGCCGATGCCAAGCACATCAAAACGGTCGGTCATGGAAAATCCTTGTGGGGATAAGGTAAGCGATACTTTGGTTATCGCTAGTTTCTAGCCCTTTGCCAAGAAGATTAAATTAACCATTTTTCCCTTTACACGGGTTTCTTTATCGCTACTATGCCCCGCAACAGGGATGGCCAGACCCTTTGGGCAAGCCGCTAAAAAACCATATTCCAAGAATAATTTTGTTACTTTAATGTTTGCCGCGGCCGCGATGAGCCGCAAAGGGCGAGGTTTGGCGATGATTTTAAAGCGACAGGATTTATTGAACGACGCCGGCGGTTTTGCCGACGAAGCGGCTTTGGCTTCGCTGGCCAACACGGGTGCGGCCAAGCAATTAGACCCTAGCCAATGGCTAAAAGACGCCTATAATCAAAAAGACACATATAACCAGCAGGCAACGACCATGCTGGATGACAGGGAAGCAGACCAACAGCCGGAGGATAAGATGGCCACCACCACTTTACCCAATCCATTTGCGGCCACAGCCGCGCCCGTTCAACCCAGCACCAATATTTTCAATCCCGCTGGTACGGTCAATATCGCCCCGGCCCCGATTCAAACCCCCGCCAATACCGCGCCGCGTTTACAAACCCAAGCTGCTAGTGCCGAAGGCGGCCGCCGTTTGGTGGTCGGGCCCGGCATTTCGCTTGGCGGCGAAATCTCGACTTGTGATGTGCTGGTGATCGAGGGGGCGGTTGCCGCCACCTTAAAAGATTGCAAGCAAATCGAAATCTCCCAAGGCGGCCAATTCAAAGGCAATGCCGAGATCGACAACGCCATTATCGCCGGATCCTACGAAGGCAATTTGACCGTGCGCGGCGTTTTGCACCTAGCGCCCGGCGCGCGCGTTACCGGCAGTTTGCGGTATGCGCAGCTGATCGTCGAAGCCGGGGCCGAAATCAATGGCGAATTGCAATCCCTCCACGCGCAAACAGCGGCCCGGCCCGCAGCCGCGCCAAATGGCAAGGCGCAACGCGGTGGTGCGTATTACGCCAATCCGGCCGCCGCTGGCTCGAGTTTTTAAGCCGAAGCCTTAAGGGTTTTGTCCCGATAATTACAATCCGCCGCAACCTTGCATTGCCCGCATAATGGCGTTTGCGCCTTGCACACATAGCGCCCGTGCAAAATCAGCCAGTGATGCGCATCGCGCAAAAATTCCGCTGGAATGCGTTTGAGCAAATTATCCTCGACCACCCGCACATTTTTACCCGGCGCCAAGCCGGTGCGATTAGCCAGACGGAATACATGCGTATCCACCGCCATGGTGGGCTCGCCATAAAAACAATTCAGCACCACATTGGCAGTTTTGCGCCCCACCCCGGGCAGTGACTCCAAATCTTCGCGCCGCCGCGGCACTTGCCCGCCATAAACATCGACCAAACGCTGCGATAGGGCGATGACGTTTTTCGCCTTGGCGCGCCACAGCCCGATGGTTTTGATATGCTGCGCCACGCCCGCCTCGCCCAAGCCCAGCATTTTTTGTGGGCTGTCGGCGATGGCAAACAAATCTGCCGTGGCTTTGTTGACGCCCTTATCGGTCGCCTGCGCCGATAATACCACCGCCACCAATAACGTAAACGCGTTGGTGTAATGCAGTTCGGTCACAGGTTTGGGGTTGGCGGCGCGCAAAATCGTGAAAAAATTTTCGATCTGCGCCGCCGACATTTTTTTGCTGGGTCGGATTATGGGCATTGCTCTATTTTCCCTCCCCCTTGGGGGAGAAGGTAAGTTTAAAGGTCTGAGCTAGCATCTACAGTACTTTGAATAAAAATTGTACAGCTTGTCATCCCGAACCCCCAACGGGGGGTGAGGGATCACCAGATATAAAGCGTTTTTTGCAACAGCTCATGTCTGGCGATCCCTCCTTCGCTACGCTCTGTCGGGATGACAATGTCTTACAGTTTTATTTTGATTTTACTATACTACCTTTACGCTATACGCTTGACGCTTTACGCTTGGATCAAATCATCCATCCCATAAAATCCGGGCGGCTGGGTGATCAACCAGCGCGCAGCGCGCAGGGCGCCAATGGCAAACACGGCGCGGTCGATAGCGCGATGCTCGAGGGTAATGACTTCCTGCGCATTGGCGAAATGCACGGCATGATCGCCGATAATGCCGCCCAGACGCAGCGCGTGGATGGGCGGGGTTACGCCAGCGCGCATCGCCGCCTCGGCCAGGGCCAGGCCAGTGCCGGATGGCGCGTCTTTTTTATGGGTATGATGCGCCTCGACGATTTCGATTTGATATTCGGGCGGTAAATCCCGCGCCGCCCGCGTCACCAATTGCCGCAGCACATGAATGCCCAATGAAAAATTACGCGCATAGACTATCGCCGTGCGCTTACTGGCCTCGCGCAAGATTTGCATTTGCGCCGCATCCAACCCCGTGGTGCCAATCACCAGCGGTTTTTGCAGCTCCGCGGCTATTTGTGCGTGCTGGACGCTGGCGCTAGGCGTCGTAAAATCGATAGCGATATCAACCGTACGCAAAGCAGCGCGCGTATCATCGGCGCGGCCCAAGGGTGTTGCCACCCATGTCGGATCGGCCAACGCCGCCGTCATCAACAATTTGCCCATGCGCCCAGTTGCGCCCAAAATGGCGATGGTAGATTTTTTCATGCTGCTAACCCAAAAATTCTTTGACGCGCTCGGCAAAGCTGGTGGATTGCGGGGTGGCCTTATCGCCCAAAGAATCGGCGAATTCGCGCAAAGTTTTTTGCTGCGCCTTGGACAGATTCACGGGCACTTCGATCCGCGCCTCGACGAATAAATCGCCACGCTGTTTGCTTTTCAACATGCTCATGCCCTGATGGCGCAAACGGAATTGCTGACCATGCTGCGCGCCCGCCGGAATCGTCACCGCATGGGGCTTGCCGTCGATGCCGGGCACTTCGATTTCGCCGCCCAGGGCGGCCGTGGTAAACGGGATCGGCGCGATACACAATAAATTTGCCCCATCGCGCTGGAACAATGGATGCGGTTCGATCGAAAGAAATATATACAAATCCCCAGCACCGCCGTTGCGTGGGCCGATTTCCCCCTCGCCCGATAAGCGAATGCGCGTGCCGTCCTCGACCCCAGGCGGAATCGATACCGCCAAGGTTTTTTCGCGCTTAACCCGGCCCGAACCAGCGCAGGTTTTGCACGGCTTTTTAATCACCTGTCCCGCGCCACCACAGCCGCCACAAGTTTTTTCGATCAGGAAAAATCCCTGCTGCGCGCGCTGTTTGCCGCTGCCATTGCAATATTGACAAGTGGTGGGGGCGCTGCCATCGGCCGCGCCGTTACCGTTGCAATCGCCGCAAGCAACCGTGCCGGGCACGCGAATTTGTGTTTCTTTGCCTGCGAACGCATCGGCCAAAGTAATGGATAGGTTATAACGCAAATCGGCGCCGCGTGTGGCGGCGCGGCCCTGGCCGCGCTGGCCCATGAAATCGCCGAACATTTCTTCGAAAATATCGGCAAAGCCACCGCTGAAATTGAAATCGCCGAATCCACCGCCACCACCAAAACCGCCCTGTTCAAACGCTTGGTGGCCATAGCGGTCATAGGCAGCGCGTTTATCGGGGTCGGATAACACCTGATACGCTTCGTTCAGGGTTTTGAATTTCGCCTCGGCCTCGGCGTTGCCGGGGTTGCGGTCGGGATGGAATTGCAGCGCCTTTTTACGGAACGCGGCTTTTAACGCCTCGGCATCGGCCGAGCGTTCGACGCCCAGTAATTCGTAATAGTCGGCTTTGCTCATGGTAAAGTTCCAAGTACCAAGTTCCAAGTACTAAGCACTTGGTACTCGGTACTTTGTACTTGGTACTATTTTTTCTCGTCGACTTCGGAAAACTCGGCATCGACGACTTTTTCTGCCCCCGGGGTATCGGCGGGCGGCGCATCGCTTGCGGCCGCTTCACCTGCGGGCTGCTGCGCTTTGTACATCGCCTCGCCCAGTTTCATCGCCGCTTGGGCCAATTTCTCGGATGCTTTGGCGATTTCGGCGGCATCTTCGCCGTCCTTGACCGCGCGCACATCGTTCAACGCGGCTTCGATGGCGGTTTTGTCGCCTTCGGGAATTTTGTCGCCATAATCCTTGAGCGATTTCTCGGTCGAGTGGATCAAGGCTTCGGCGCCGTTGCGCGCTTCGGCTAGCGCCCGGCGTTTTTTATCCTCCGCCTCGTGCGCCTTGGCGTCATCGACCATTTTCTTGATATCGGCGTCGTTCAAGCCGCCCGTGGCCTGGATGCGGATTTGCTGCTCCTTGCCCGTGGCCTTGTCTTTGGCCGAGACGCTGACGATGCCGTTGGCGTCGATGTCAAAAGTGACTTCGATTTGCGGCACACCGCGCGGGGATGGGGGAATGCCCATCAAATCGAATTGGCCCAGCAATTTGTTGTCGGCGGCCATTTCCCGCTCGCCTTGGAACACGCGGATGGTGACGGCGGTTTGATTATCCTCGGCGGTCGAGAACACTTGGGATTTTTTGGTCGGGATAGTGGTGTTGCGTTCGATCAAACGGGTGAATACACCGCCCAAGGTTTCGATACCCAAAGACAAGGGTGTCACATCCAGCAACAATACGTCTTTGACTTCGCCTTTCAAAACGGCACCCTGGATCGCCGCACCCACCGCGACGACTTCGTCGGGGTTGACGCCGCGATGCGGGTCTTTGCCGAATAGTTTTTTTACTTCCTCAATCACGCGCGGCATGCGGGTCATACCGCCGACCAAAATCACTTCGTCGATTTGGCTGGCTTTTAACCCGGCGTCTTTCAACGCTTGCTGGCAGGGGATCAGGGTTTTTTCGATCAAATCCTCGACCAATTGCTCCAATTTCGCCCGCGTCAATTTAAGTGCCAAATGCTTTGGCCCCGACGCGTCGGCGGTAATATAGGGCAGGTTGATATCCACCTCGGTCGCGCTCGATAGCGCGATTTTGGCTTTTTCCGCCTCGTCTTTTAAGCGCTGCAACGCCAATTTGTCGGTGCGCAGATCCACACCCTGCTCGCGCTTGAATTCATCGGCCAAATAATCGATCACGCGTTTATCGAAATCCGCGCCGCCCAAAAACGTATCGCCGTTGGTCGATTTAACTTCGAATACGCCATCGCCGATTTCCAGAATCGAGACATCGAACGTGCCGCCGCCTAAATCGTAGACGGCAATCGTGCCGCTGCCTTTTTTCTCCATGCCATAGGCCAGGGCGGCTGCGGTGGGTTCATTGATAATGCGCAATACCTCAAGGCCAGCGATTTTACCCGCATCGCGGGTCGCTTGGCGTTGGGCGTCGTTGAAATAGGCGGGGACGGTGATAACCGCCTCGGTCACTTTTTCGCCGAGGAAATTTTCGGCGGTTTCTTTCATTTTTTGTAAAATAAAGGCCGAGATTTGTTCCGGCGCATATTTTTTGCCGCGCGATTCCACCCAAGCGTCGCTGTTATCGCCTTTGACGATTTTATAGGACACAAGGCCAATGTCTTTTTTGACAATCGGATCGTCGAATTTACGGCCGATCAGGCGTTTAACTTCGTAAAACGTATTATCGGGATTGGTGATGGATTGGCGTTTCGCGGCCTGGCCGACCAGACGGTCGGCGGATTCGGTAAAAGCCACAATCGATGGCGTGGTCCGCGCCCCTTCGGCGTTTTCCAACACCTTGCCGGCTTTGCCGTCCATAATCGCTACGCAGGAATTGGTAGTACCCAAATCAATGCCAATCACACGACCCATGAAACACTCCTTAAATTATTGAAAATTCGTATAATTTTATGGAAAACTGGTTTATGCAGTTATTGCCCTTGCAGCACATATAAGGATGAAAAGCCCGGTATTCAAGCGGCAAATACGCTGCCATACCCTTGACAGCCCAGTCGTTATTTTGTATCCCTAAAAAAAATAAATACCGCCGCACAAAGCAGCGGCTAACGATATACAAGAGGTACGAACATGACATCGCCAGATCACGGAATTGCGCTAGCGAATTATTTGCCAAGTCGGTTTATGACAGGATTTGCGACGTTCTGTGCCGCCGCCTCGGGCATGGCGGTTGCGGGCGTGAATAGCTTGGGCAATAACTGGATTCACCCCCAGCCCTGGGTCAGTTTCGCCTGTGGCGCAATTGCTGGCGTGGGCGCATTGGCTGGCTTTGCCTTGGGTGGGCGCAAAGATCTGGCTATGGATGAAAAAGCTGGTTTTGATCCGCATAACGATGAACACTGCCGTTGGACAATCGGCGGTGTAACTGCTGGCTGGCTGGGAACGTTAATCATCTCGGCCGTCATCGCCCATCAACTGCCGCCTAATCCCAAACCCTTGGTCGACAGCGTCCCAACCAAAGCAATCGCCCGCTAACCCCATGTCCAAAATCAATGCAAGCTTTATCGCCAGTACTTTTGCAGCAACCTTGGTGGTCTGCCTGAGCGGTTACCAAGCGCGGATGTCGGTCTGGCGTTTGGGCGAGATGATATTGGGCGCTGATACCGGCTCGGTTCCTGCTTCGATCACGCCGACCCTCACCGGGGTGCCGCCGCGCGACCACAGTTTTGCCAACATGCAATATCGCAGCGGCGCGTCCAACCGTCCGATCGATATTCTTAGCAACGCGGCGGCAACCATTACCATCGCCGCGCTTTTTGCCGGGCGCAGGCGTGCGCGTGAAGAACTATAAAGGCGCAACCAATCGTTGCACCTTCATACCAAGCATGATCCGTTTTATTTGTGAATGACTCACTGACTAGGCGCTGACATCGACCTTGGCGTTATTGGTGCTGGCTTTGACCACGCCGACCATCGCCGGGCGCAGCAACCGGCCATGCAATTGATACCCGGCTTGCAACACTTGAGTAATAGTTCCGGCGGGTTTGTCGGCAGCCTCCACCTCGAACATTGCTTGGTGCAAATTGTAATCGAACGCATCGCCCGCATTCGGCCAAATGCGCACCACGCCATGCTTGGCCAAAGCATCGGTCAGGGATTTTTCCGTCATCTCGACCCCGGTCAACAGGGTTTTCAAGCCCGGATGCGCGGCCGCGTCTTCGGGTTTGACCGCATCGAGGGTGCGGCGCAGATTATCGGCCACGTTTAAAATCTCGCGCGCGAAATTGGCGATGGCGTATTGCCCGACCTCGGCCCGCTCCTTGTCGTGGCGCTTGCGCAAATTTTCGGTATCGGCCAAAGCGCGCAGCAATTGGTCTTTTAATTTCTGCGCCTCGTCGCCACCCGGAGCCGCTGGTGGCGCGGTCTCCTCGGGCAAAGGTTCAAAATTTTCAGCCGTATTGTCGGTCATAATATCCTCGTCTTTTATCAACAGATGTAGCCTATGGCATGTAATATAGTGGTTTGACTTTGAAATGGGAAGGAACGCAAACTTGTGCTTCGGTTTCGTCATCGCGAGGCTGCGTTATCAAGCGGCAGCGCAACATGAGCGAGTTACTAAAGCAGCCGTGGCGATCCATGCGATGGTTTCAAATGGATTGCTTCGTCGGGCTAAAGCCCTTCTCGCAATGACGCTCTCAACAATCTCATTCTAAAGTCAAACAGCTATATCTTATTAGCCAGCCATCAATAGCGGACTATTCTACACCGTCCACCGACAACCGTCCACCGTCCACGGGATAACCCAATTGCTTGGCCAAAATACATTCTACGCGCCACGCGGCGCGGGGCCACCGTCGTGGCCCGGTGGCCAATCAACTCCCAGGCTGATCGTACCCCAATTGCTTGGCCAAAATACGTTCTGCGCGCCACGCGGCGCGGGGCCACAGTCGTGGCCCGGTGGCCCGATCAACTCCCAGGCTGATCGTACCCCAATTGCTTGGCCACCAACCGCGCGGTGCAATCGACGAGGGGAATAATGCGGCCGTAATTCATGCGGCTGGGGCCGATCACGCCCAGCGTACCGACGATTTCCGCATCCGCGCCGCGCAAGGGGGCGGTGATCATCGAACAACCGCTTAATTGAAATAGGGCGTTTTCCTCGCCAATGAAAATTTGCACGCCCTCGGCCGATTCGGCGGCGTCCAGCAATTTTTCGCCCGCCTCGCGCGATTCCAAAAGACGCAGCAGATGCTGAATCCGCTCCAGATCCTCGATACCCTGCACCGCATCCAGCAAATTCGCCTGGCCGCGCAAAATCAGCCCCGAATTCTGATCATGCCCCACCTGGGCATAGGTGGCCAACCCCGCCTGTACCACCTTGGCGGTCAGCTGATCCAATTCCCGACGGAAATTTTGCACCTCGAAACGCAAAATATCCCGCGCCTCGCGCATCGTTTTGCCGACCAGGTGATAAGACAGGTAATTGCCCGCTTCGATCAATCCGCCCTGGGGCAGGCCGGGCGGGATTTCGATCACCCGATTTTCGATCAATTCATTGGCAAAGACCAGCACCACCAAGGCGCGGCCGGGGGCCAGCGCCACGAATTCCAAATGCTTGAGCGCGATTTCCTGTTTCGGCACTGCCACCAGCGTGGCGCATTGCGACAAATCGGCCAAGGCCGTGCCCGCTTTTTGCAGCAATTGCGGCAAGGAATGCCCCGCAGCAGCGCACAGCCCTTTTAAATTTTCTGTCTCATCATTGGATAAATTGCCCAATTGCAATATGCCGTGCACATATAATGTCAGCCCCTTGGCGGTGGGGATCCGCCCGGCCGAAGTATGCGGCGAATACAGCAAGCCCATTTTTTCCAAATCCGCCATGATGCCGCGCACGCTGGCAGGGGACAAATTCACCTTGTCCAAAGCTGCGACCGCACCCGACCCGATAGCAGCGCCGGTTTGCAAATGCAAATCGACGATAGCGGCAAAGATATCGCGGGTGCGTTGGTTCAGGTCTTGGATCATTTTTGAGGTATAAGCTTTTAGCTGTTAGGTTTTAGGGGATAATATAGTATACAATCGTTAAAACGCTAAAAGCTAAAAGCTAACACCTGAAACCTAGAATCATGCGCCCATCCAAACGTTCGCCCAACCAGCTCCGCAGTATTGAATTAATCCCGCATTTCACCAAACATGCCGAAGGGTCGTGTTTGGCCAAATTCGGCGACACCCAGGTGTTGTGCACCGCCAGCATCGATGCCTCGGTGCCGCCATTTTTGCGCAACACCGGCAAGGGTTGGGTCACGGCCGAGTACGGCATGTTGCCGCGCTCGACCCATGAACGCATGGACCGCGAAGCAGCCAAGGGCAAGCAATCCGGCCGCACCCAGGAAATTCAACGCCTGATTGGCCGCAGTTTACGCGCCGTTGTGGACATGACCGCATTGGGCGAGCGGCAAATTAAAATCGATTGCGATGTGATCCAGGCCGATGGCGGCACGCGCACGGCTGCCATTACCGGCGGCTATGTGGCGCTGGCCTTGGCGATCCAAAGCCTGACCAAGCCGGGAATTTTGAAAAAAAATCCGCTGACCGGCAGCGTGGCGGCGATTTCCTGTGGCCTCTATCAAGGCGTGCCGGTACTGGATTTGGATTATGCCGAAGACAGCAAGGCCGAAGTCGATGCGAATTTTGTGATTTTGGGCGACGGGAAGTTGGTTGAAATCCAAGGCACGGCCGAAACCGCACCCTTTACCCCCGCGCAATTTATGCAGCTGTTGGAATTGGCCCAAGCGGGTTGCAGCGAATTATTGGCGATGCAGCAGAAAATTTTGGCGTAGTTTGACAACTTTAATGGTGCAGTTTCTGCTTGTCATTCCCGCGTAGGCGGGAATCCATTTAGCACAAATGGATCCCCGACAAATGCTGAAGCATTTTCGGGGATGACAATTTGCTAGATATGGTTGTTTATCTCCGCTCGCGGCGCTCGCCGAACAACTTACGTGAAGCAGCTGCGAGCGTAACTTTTGTAGCCGCACGCGGATAGCGCCCGGTGAATACCGCCCGCTCGGCCTTGGTCGGCGCTGGCAAAGGCACTGCAAGCTTTATAAGGGCTTTACGCAAAATTGCTTTGTAAACAATCTGCACCATCGGATCACGCAGAACCTGTGCCAAGCGGGCTTTGTCCGTTTTGCTCGCCGCTGATTGGATTATCGCCGTGATCATATCTTCTTGCCAAAGTAACGGCACAAGCGGACTTTGACATTGTATGGCGTAAAATGCCAAAGCACTCTGTTTTTTATCAGGACCCTGTTTTGCATCGGCGCTCTGTTTTTCATCCAAACCATAGCAAACCATATGCTTGGCAGCGGCCGCGCGCCATAACGCGGGATCATTGCTGCACAAAATGTTTTTCGTCAAATCCGCTTTTGTCTGCGGGGATAGGTTTTGTCCATGTATATGCGGGGCATCAACCACAAATCGCGTTACCGCCAATTCTTGGCCGGGAATGGCCAACAGTGCCGGAATTTTTTCATTAGCCTGTTGGGCCGTAAAAACCGGTTCTTGATGCTGCCAGTATAGCGCGTATAAATCATCCGCCAGTTTTCCCGACAGTGTTTGCGCCGCCGCTAAAACAATCGTCGCCAAATCCTGGCCCATCGAATTTCGTAACACCGGCAAATACTGGGTTCGTTTTGCCTTGGGGCTTATGATTCCCTCGCGCGACAATGGAACATTTCCTAAAACATAATGAGCAATCTTGGGTAAAGTTTTGGCATTTTGGTTGTTCGCAACCCGGACCAGCGATATAGATAGACACAATAAAACAAGCTTTTGCAGTCCGATAATTTCGGCCTGGCGCTTGTCGGACGATGAATCTGGAATGACTTGGATTTTAGCTTTTTCGCGATCAATCAACTTACCAAAAACTTTTACGGCGTCATGCTCGATCACGGTGGCGAAAATATCCACCATTCGCACCAAGCGCGGATCATCCAATAACGATCCTGCATAGCCTGGCAGATCGTTTTGGCATGCCTCGATAAATTTATTTTTTAACTGCTCATCCGTCAGCGCGGCGGTGGTCGCAGCAGGCATAGATCCCGTGTTTGGCATAAATTTTACCCTCGATAAGATTTGTCTTTAATTTTTTGCGCAATGTATATTTCCGTAAAGGCAATGTCAAGCTTTGCTTTTTGGCGGTTTTTCTGGGCTGTGGTTGCGGGATAGGCTATAAAACCGCTGCATGCCACCTCTCTCCGCTCTGTCCCCCCTCCTCCTGGCCACGCATAATGCCGGAAAAATCGCCGAATGCCGCGCTTTGCTAGAACCGCTGGGCATCGAATTACGCACGGCCAGCGATTATAATTTGATCGAGCCAGCCGAAACCGGCACGGATTTCCGCGCCAATGCGCTAATCAAAGCCCAGGCCGCCGCCCACGCCACGGGGCTGTGGGCGTTGGCGGATGATTCGGGTTTATGCGTGTCGGCATTGAATGGCGCGCCCGGGGTTTATACCGCCGATTGGGCGGGCCACCCGCGCGATTGGCTGCGGGCGATGCAACGTGTCCAGGATGAATTGGGCGACAACCCCGACCGCCGCGCGTATTTTGTTTCGGTGCTGTGTTTAGTTAGTCCGCTTGCCGCTAAAAAAAGTCTCACCCCTTCGCCCGCGACTGCGGGCGCGGGCACGCGTGTGCCCGAAGAATTTTATAAAAATTCGGCGGCGACTGCCGCCGCGGCGCCGCGTGGCGCCGAACAATACTATGAGGCCCAAGCCCACGGCACATTAATCTGGCCACCGCGTGGCGAAATGGGTTTTGGTTTTGATCCCATGTTCGTCCCCGATGGTTTTACCCAAACCTATGCCGAAATGCCGAAGGAGTTAAAAAACCGCATTAGCCACCGCGCCAAGGCGATGGCGGCATTGATTTCAGCGCTTTCAGCCGGCAGTGATGAACCGCCCGCGACTGCGGGCGCGGGGAATAGCGATTCGGCGCCACGCGGCGCCGCGGCGGCAGTCGCCGCCGAAAGTATAGAACCCCCCGCAACGGCGGGCGCGGTCGAGCGTTCAGCCGAAGTAACTAAAACACCATGAGCGTGCTCGAATCCCCTATGTTTGGGCTGTATATCCATTGGCCGTTTTGCGCGCGGCGCTGTCCGTATTGCGATTACAACGCCCATGTGCGCGACACTGCGGATATTGACGGCCATGGCCGGGCGTTGGTGCGCGAATTGCGCCATTGGGGGGAGCGGACGGCCGGGCGGCAATTGACCAGCATTTTTTTTGGTGGCGGCACGCCATCCTTGATGCCGCCCAAATTGGTCCAGGAATTGATCGTGGTGGCCGAGGATTATTGGTCATTCGCAGGCGATATGGAAATCACCCTCGAGGCCAATCCCACCAGCAGCGAGGCGGATAAATTCCGCGCCCTGAATGACGCCGGGGTCAACCGCTTGTCCTTGGGTGTGCAGGCGTTAAACGACGCCGATTTAAAATTCCTGGGCCGCAGCCACAGCACAGCCGAGGCCAAGGCGGCGATCCAATTGGCCGCCGACATTTTCCCGCGTTATTCATTCGATCTGATCTATGCCCGGCCGAATCAGACCCTGGAATCCTGGGCGGTGGAATTGGAGCTGGCGGCTACATTGTGGCGCGATCATGTGTCGTTGTATCAATTGACGGTGGAGCCCAACACGGCCTTTGCCACCGCCTATGCGCGCGGCGATTTTACTTTGCCGGATGCCGATGCGGCGGCGGCATTATATGATTACACCCTGGCGTTTTTGGCCGAACATAGTCTGGACGCGTACGAAGTATCCAGCTTTGCCAAGCCCGGCGGCGAATGCCGTCATAATTTATGTTACTGGCAATATTATGATTATGTCGGCATCGGTTGCGGCGCGCATAGTCGTTTGACCTTCGGTCATTCGGCGCCACGCGGCGCCGCGCCCGCAGTCGCGGGCGAATCGGTGGCAGACTCTTCGGCTGTGACCACAGCCGCGGCCGAGCGCTCGGCCGAACAATTATTTAAAAATGCCGCGACCACAGCCGCGGGCACGCGTGTGCCCGAAGAATTTTATAAAAATTCGGCGGCGACCGCCGCCGCGGCGACACATGTCGCCGAAGCCCAGCGGCGTTTGAGCGATCACAAATTTCTTAAAACTGCCACCGCCAATTACAAATTGCCGGAAACATGGCAGCAGGCGGTCGAGAAAAACGGTTACGGCCAAGAGCACAGCGAAATTTTAACCCCGCGCGGCATGGCGTTGGAAATGCTGCTGATGAATTTGCGCACCACACGCGGGCTGGAATTGCGGCGCCTGCACCAAGAATGCGGGCTGGAATTCGAGCAAGTGATCGATAAAAACTTCTTTCGCCAAGCGATTAATGGCGGCTTGCTGGAATATAACCGGCAATTTTTGCGCGCCACCCCTGCCGGGCGAGCAGTGTTGGATGATGTGATCCTGCGCCTGATGCCGGGGGATTAGGCGGTGCGGCGCAAGGCCATGAACTGATTCAGGTAAAATGGTATTAACGGGCGCTCCGATTTGTTAAGCTCCCATGCTTTTTTTATCCCGATCCGTCTTATTATCGGCAAGGATGGAATTAACTCATCGATAAGGTGAATTGTTGGAATTGCATGATAGCCAATTGCTGCCAGCTCTTGCTGTGATGGCGGCGCGTTTAAAATTTCCGCTAGTTTCAGGCTGGCAGCAGCGATGGTATGGCATTTTTTCTTGGGATCGGCATGATTTGGCACATTGCCCCAATAGCCATGCACACTACCGGTCGGTTCAATCGCCAGCCAGTTAACACCGATTTCATACCCATTATCCCGCGTCTTGCCGCCCATTAAAAACACTGCGCTCATCGCCGGAGAAACCTGCGCCACCAGAGGCTCGAAATCCAACAGCATTTCGGCGATCACCGCTGCTTGGGGCGGGCCGCTCACCTTACGCGCTCCTGAGATGGCAATGTTCTAGGAGGCTGGCGCGATTTTGCGTGTCCGGGATTTAATGTCTCATCTATCAAATAAAATACCGCGCCACGCCGCGCCTTGTCATCCATACTGAGAATCGTGCGGACGATTCGTTCTTGAGCCGGTTGCTGCGGACTCTGCGCCCAAGAGCAGATTTTTTCATAAAAATCTCTTGGGTCAAAAATCTCCAAACCCTCCGGACGCGGACGTGGGCGCGATGTGGATAGGAATTTCAACATCACCTCCATGCTGGCGGATGTATCCTCGTCCTTGGCGCCGGGTGGCACGGGTAGTAAAAATCCGGCGCAGCGCCCATTTCCATCAATGCCCAAAAAGCGGGTGTAATATGCGATCTCTTCGCCGCCTTTACTCTCCAACCAACCCAAATGGATCACCGCGCAATCCGGCCGCGCGCGCGTGGTGCGTATTGGCCAATCCTGCTGGCGGATTTGTTCTGCGATGCGCCGAACCAACTCAGCGCCTGAATTTTCATTTTCAGCCCCACCCGCTATTTGCGGTAAATATTTTTTCATCCACGCCAAACGCGCTGGATCCGGCGCATGTAACAAAGATTGAACGAATTTATAACTTTTGTTGCCCATAGCCATAATGGACGCCATCGCCTGTTTGGCATCAAACTTATTGGGATAGGGCGGGGTTTCGCCAGCTTCGATAGCATTCAAAAGGTCTTGCGCCCGGACGGCGTCGATAGATCCGGCGGCGCTGGAGTCATCTTCGGATGCATTAAAATCATGATAAAATTCCACCCCAATCGACATTCCGTCAGAGACGGACAGCGGTTGCAAATGCATAAAGATCGATTGGGCCATTTGGCTGCCGTCTTTATTGTGGTAGAGGTCTTGCCCCAGCGGGATCATCAGCCCGGATTTACCGATCACAACCGGTAAATCTCCCGAATTAATGCTTTTTTCTGCTGTCGGCGGATTCATTTTCCGCGCCATGGCCAGCAACAATTCCTGCCGCTGTTCGCTTTTGAGCGCTAACAGAATTTTCAGCAGCATTTCGTCATCTTGCCCCAAGCCTATATTTTGGAATTGAGCAGCATTGTTTTGATATGGTCGGCTATCGATCAATTGGCGATTGAATAATTGCGCGCCATCGGCGCCGGCGCTGAGGTAATCGGCCATCATTTGCAATTTTTCTAACTCGCCCGCCGCATTGGTTTCATGATCGCTGGATAGCAAATAACTTTCGCCGTCATGGGCAACCGCCAAAGCATAAAATTTGGCTTGCACGCTGGTAGAGCTGCCCCGCAAACGCCAAACCATCGTGTCAAAAGGGGTTCCATCGGGGATAACCGTGGTTTGACCGGGCGACGGTTGCAAAATACTGGCGCGCATCACTACATCCGTGCGTGCTAACAGCTGGTCAGCAAGCCCATCGAAAAATTGCGCCAATAGCTGGTTGGTATTTTGTATTTCTTCGCTCACGCAGCCCTCAGTTTTTATCTCTTTAAAAGAGATAACAGCCGATGGGTGCGCGTTTGTCAATGGGGAATTTGGCCGCTTTTACTGGGGCACAGGCACTGCTGTAAAAGTCTTACTGTGGTTGATTTCAAAATAAAGCCTTACAATCCTTACAATATTGTCATCCCGAATCCCCCGAAGGGTGGTGAGGGATCGCCAGATATAAAATTAAATTCTTACAGTAACTTATGCCTGGCGATTCCTCGTCGGCCTGTCGGCCTCACTCGGAATGACAAACTGTACAGTTATTTTTTCATTTTACTATATACTTAAAACCCGCCTTGGCGCCAGGTTTGCAGGCGCAAGGGGCGTTGCCAGATGCCGGGCGGTAATTGGCGCATGCCGCCAAATTCGGTATCGAGCGGCTGCCCCTCGGCCCATAGCGCGGGCCAGCCCGCAGGCGGTGCACCCGCAAATTGCCATTGCGCCGTGCGGCTCAGCATTTGCACGGCGGAATAAGCGATAAACGCCAGCCCGGGCGGCGCGGCGTTAAAATATTGCTGATACCGGCCATTAAAATTTTGCGCGGCTGCGTATTCGGGCAATGGCAATAACGTCTGGCCCAGTATCGGGAAATTGCTGGGATCGGCCTCGGCCCATAAACTCAGGCCGATTAGGCGCGGCATGGTACTGCGCCCGGTTTGCGTCTGCATGGCTTGCCACACCGCCTCCATCGCCGCCAAACGCGCCGGGGTTTCGGCGATCAGTACCGCGTGGTATTCCGCCCCGGCCGTTCCCGGTTGCGGCAAATCCGCCGCCAATTTTTCTACCGCTTTTTGCAACGCCGCCGTGTTTTGCGATGGGTATAGCTGCGCGCTTTGGATCACAAGCGCACTTTGCCCCGCAAAATTTTTGGCACTTTGTAAAACCGTCTGACCATAGGGTGTGTCGGGCGCCAGAATATGCAGCATGCGCACACCGGATTGCGCCAATTGTTGCAGGCTTTGCGGGATTTCCGCCTGCGGCGTCGGCCCCAGGATCGAGGTTGCAACCGATGCCTGCTGCCAATCATTGCTGAGCGATAATAGGGGCACCGCCAATGGCCCGGATGCTTTCACCGCCCGCAATTCGGCCGCAAATAAGGGGCCCAAGATGATTTGTGCGCCATCACCAATCGCAGCTTGCACCGCCGCCACCGCACCGCCATCACCGGTGGTATCGTAAAACAATAACGCCACGGGGCTGGGCAAATTGCCGAACATGGCCAGCATCGCCGCCTGTTGTACCGCCTGGCCCAAGGGGGCTTGGGGGCCGCGCAGCGGCAAAACCAGGCCGATGCGCAAGGGGTTAGGCGGTGGCATAGCGCCCGGCGGTGGCGATTGGGCCATGGCCGCATTAGGTGCCAGCGGTGCAGATGGCGGCACGGATAATGGCCCGGGTGCAGGTGTTGGCGCGGGTATTGGCGCAGTTTGTGGATCGCGCGGCGACTGCCAAAATTCCCACCAATTATTTTCAGCCGCGCTAGTTTGCGCCTGGGCTGGGGCAAAATACCCCCCCAGCAGTAAAACAATTGTCAGCGCCAAAACCAGGCGATAGAATCGGAAATTATGAGCCATGACGATAATCTAATCCAAATCGCGCGCGCTGTCCAAGGCCGCAAGCCCAAAGCCGGATTATATGTGGTGGCGACACCCATCGGCAACAAGTTGGATATTACGTTGCGCGCGCTGCAAATCCTTGCGGGCGTCGATTGGGTCGCGTGCGAAGACACGCGCCACAGCCAAAAATTATTGGATGCTTATGGCATTCAAACCCGCACTTTGTCCTATCACGACCACAATGAATTGACGATGGCGGAAAAACTGGCGGAAAAAATTCATAGCGGCCAATCCGTGGCGCTGATCAGCGATGCGGGCACGCCACTGATATCCGATCCCGGCTATCGCTTATTGCAAGCCTGTTTGGCCCAGGCGATTCCGATTACGATCATCCCCGGCGCGTCGGCCGTGTTGGCGGCGTTGGCGGTATCGGGCTTGCCGCCCTTGCCGTTTTATTTCTCCGGGTTTTTGCCGCAAAAAGGCGCGCAAAAACGCATCGCCGAATTAAGCCAGATCCGCGCCACGCTGATTGGTTTCGAGGCACCGCAGCGTTTGGTGGAAACCCTGCTGGCCTGGCAAGCGGCGTTGGGCGACCGCCCGGCAGTGATCGCGCGCGAGCTGACCAAAACTTTCGAGGAACTGCAACGCGGGCCGTTATCGGCCTTGATCGCGCATTACACCGCCCACCCCCCCAAGGGCGAGGTGACATTGTTAATCGACAACCATCAGCCGCCCGAGATGACCGGCGATTTGGATGGCATGCTACAGGACGCCTTGCGCCATCTTAGCGTCAAAGACGCGGCCGAAGATGTCGCCCGCCGGGCCAATATCCCCAAGCGCCAGGCCTATCAGCGGGCGTTGGAATTGCTTAAAGAGTAGTGAGTGGAGGGTGGAGAGTGGAGAGAAAAATTTTTACATCTTTTACCTAACATCAACTCATAACTCATAACTCATGACCCACGACTCACGACTCGCTAATTACCACAACGGCATCATCGCCGAATATATCGCCGCCGCATATTTATTGCTGTGTGGCTATTGGCCGCTGTATCGCCGCTTGCGTACACCTTTGGGCGAGATTGATTTTGTGTTACGCACCCGGCGTTATTTGATTTTTCTCGAGGTCAAGCGCCGCCAAGACGGTATCGGCAGCGACAATCCAATTTCCGCCACCCAACAACAACGATTGCACCGCGCCGCGCAATGGTTCATCCAATCCCACCCGCGTTACGCGCATTTAACCCCGCGTTTGGATGCTATAGTAATTGCGCCCAAGCGTTGGCCGGTGCATGTACGAAATGCGCTCTAGCGCGGTTGTCGGTTGACAGTTGCCGGTTACTGGTTATGTATACTAACGACTAACGATTAACGACTCACATCTACTCATGCCCCTCATCCTCCTCTGCCTCCTGCTGCTTGCCGCCTGCACACCTGTGGGCGTGATGGTGGGTGCTGGGGCGACGGCGGGTTCGGCCGCCTTGTCCGAACAAGGCGTTGCCAGCACCGCCAAGGATGCGGTCATCAAAACCAAAATCTTGGCGGCTTTGGCGGATCATACTTTTGATCATTTCGCCCGCTTGGATGTTACGGTTTATGACGGCACGGTGTTGTTGACCGGCGACTTGCCGGATGCACAAGCGCGATTGGACGCGGTGCGCATCGCCTGGCAAGCGGATCGGGATATTAAAACCATCGTCAATGAAATCACCCTCAGCGCCGAGCCGATCGGCCTGGGTGATCGGGCGCGCGATGCGCAAATCGCAGGCTCGATTCGCGCGGCTTTGACATTGGAAAAAGAGATTTATGCCGTCAATTACTCGCTGGCAGTGCATCGCGGCGTGGTTTATGTCATGGGCCTGGCGCAAAACCAGGTTGAATTGTCGCGCGTCCAGCAAATCATCCGCCGCACCGAATATGTGCGCGGTGTTAAAAATTTGGTGCAGGTGAAAAAATGATTGCCCCCAAGATCGCCGTACAAATGGACGACTTGGCCCGGCTAGATCAAGAATGGGACAATACGCTGTATTTGGTCAAAAGCGCCCTTGGCCAAAACTGGCCGGTTTTTTATTATCAGCCAAAAAATTTGTGCTGGGACGGGCAATCGATTCGCGCCACCGGGGCGGATTTATCGCTGACGGCCGAAGGCGATGTTATTGCCGGGGCGGATAAATCCTGCGCATTATGCGATTTTGATATCGTCTTGATTCGCCAAGATCCGCCATTTGATCTTGGGTATTATACCAACACGCTATTGTTGGAAAAAGTCGGCGGTAAAACACTTGTGCTCAACAACCCTAGCAGCTTGCGTAATTTTCCGGAAAAAATCTGGCCGCTGCAATGGCCGGAGTTTATCCCGCCAACAATGATCGGCGAGGCCATCCCAGACTTTGTTCATTTTCTGCGCACCCATCAGAAAATTGTCATCAAGCCGCTGTATTGGATGGGGGGCAAGCATATTCATCTGATTGAGAGTGAAAGCGAGTTGGTTTTGCGTCTGCCCGAGATCTTGGCCATAACCCGCGCCCCGCTAGTGGCGCAAAAATTCCTGCCCGGCATCCGGGAGGGCGACAAAAGAATTGTGCTTTTGGACGGCGAGGTGGTGGGCAGTTTTGTCCGCGGCGTCCGCCCAGGAAATTTTTGGACGGTCGGGCAAGAATTCGCACTGGAGCATGTGGCTGAATTGACGCCGCGCGAACGCGAAATCTGCGCTAAAATTGGGCCCGCTTTGCGCAAACATAACATTTTATACTGCGGCTTGGATTGTATCGACGGGCATTTAACCGAGATTAATATCACCTCCCCCGCCGGGTTGCTGGAGTTGTCGCGGTATACAAAAACAGATCTCGGCGCAGAGTTTTGGCGCAGCGCTATCGCAAAATTAAAATCTTAGTGCTTAAATGAATTTATCCCTCTTTACGCTTTCCGCTATACGCTTTACCCTTACCGCATGACCAGTTTCCGCCTGCAAACCGTGGCTTTCGCCGGGGTCGAGACCTTGGCGATTGATGTGCAGATCGCGCTGACCTCGGGCTTGCCGAATTTCATTTTGGTCGGCTTGCCGGACAAGGCGGTGGGCGAATCGCGCGAGCGCGTGCGTGCGGCCTTATCCACCATGGGCCTGGCCATGCCGAGTAAACGCATCGTCGTCAACCTGGCTCCGGCCGATGTGCAAAAAGAAGGCTCGCATTACGATTTGCCGATCGCGCTTGCCGTCTTGGCGGCGATGGGTTTGATCCCGGCGGATATTTTAGGGCGCTATGTGACCTTGGGCGAGCTGGCGTTGGATGGGCGCATTTCCGGCGTCAATGGTACCCTACCCACCGCCATGCACGCCTTGGAAAAAAACATGGGGCTGATTTGCCCCGCCGCTAACGGCCCCGAAGCCGCCTGGGTCGATGGCTTGGATATTCTGGCCGCCGACAGTTTGGCGGCCTTGTTGAATCACATCAAGGGCGCGCAGTTACTGCCCCGCCCCAACCCGCCCCTCGCCGCCCCCACACCCGAAGGCGCGCGCGATTGGCGCGATATCAAGGGCCAGCTCGTTGCCAAACGCGCCATGGAAATCGCCGCCGCCGGTGGTCATAACATTTTGCTGATCGGCCCGCCGGGCTCGGGCAAATCGATGTTATCGAGCCGCCTGCCCGGGATTTTGCCGCCGCTGTCGCCGCGCGAAGCCTTGGAAGTTAGCGTCATCCACTCCCTGGCCGGGCAGTTGCGCAATGGCGCGATTAAGTCCGAGCGCCCGTATCGCGACCCGCATCATTCCGCCTCGCTGGCGGCGTTGATCGGCGGCGGCCTACGCGCCATGCCGGGCGAAATTTCCTTGGCGCATCGCGGGGTATTATTTTTGGACGAGCTGCCGGAATTTCAGCGCGGCGCACTGGAAGCCTTGCGCCAGCCGATTGAATCCGGCCAGGCGCTGATCGCGCGGGCCAACGCGCATATCACCTATCCGGCACAATTCCAATTGGTGGCGGCGATGAATCCGTGCCGCTGCGGGTATTTGGATGACCCGGCCCAGGCGTGTTCCAAGGCACCGCGTTGCGGCCAAGATTATCAAAGCAAAATTTCCGGCCCCATTTTCGACCGCATCGATTTGCATGTCGATGTCCCCGCCATGCCCGCGCACGAATTGGCCCAAGGCCAAGGTGGCGAGGATTCGGCCACCGTGCGCGCCCGTGTCACCGCGGCGCGGGAATTGGCACAGAATCGTTTTACCGCGCTGAATGCCGCAGCCACTTGTAACGCCCATGCCGATGGCAAAATCCTCGAAGCCATCGCACCATTAAATGCCGAATGCCAAGCGATGTTGAATGATGCGGCCGAGCGGTTTAAATTATCCGCGCGCGGCTATCACCGTATTTGGCGTGTGGCCCGCACCATCGCCGATCTGGCGCACGCGCCCGATATCGAGAAACCCCATCTGGCCGAGGCCTTGGGCTATCGCCGGGTTGCGGTTGCTGGTTGACGGTGGACGGTTGTCGGTTACTGGTTATTGGTAATTGGTAATATAGCAAATTACAAAAAATCTCCCTCTCCCGCTGGCGGGAGAGGGTTGCGCAGCCTTAGCCCGCAGGGCTTAGGCGGAGCTGGGTGAGGGTGGATTGGCAATTTTTATGTCAAACCGTCCGCGCAAAAAAAAGTACGGCGACGGATTGATATTACTTCTTATCCAACGAGTTAACCACCAAGGCCGCGATCACCAAGCCAGCACCGGCGATTTGCACCGGGGTCAAATTTTCGCCCAGCAATATAGCGGCTAGAATCAAGGTCGCCACCGGCTCGATTTTGATATACAACGCGACCTGAACCGCCCCCGCCGCCTGAATCGCGCGGAAAAACGCCAACTGGCCGATCAGCACGATCACGCCCGCCAAAACGATGATTTGCCAGCCAAGCGCGCTATGCGGCCACTGTGCCCCAAAGCCGACGCCGAGCAGCATGAAACACAGCAGCTTGACGATCATCAACTGCGCGCCGTAAACTTCCGGATCGGCGTTTTTTAATATACGGCCATTGAGAAAGATATGTGTGGCGATCAACACCGCCGCCATAACCGCCATGCCCGCGCCCAACCAATTAAATGCATCCCATTGCGGGCCCAGCACCAAATACAAACCGCACAGCGCCATCACCGTAGCGGCGTAAAAAATCCACCCCGGCACGACGCGGTCGAATATAATACTGAGTGCCGAAACGAATAGCGGATATAAAAAAATCAGCATAGTGACCAACGCCACCGGCATATAGGCAATGGCGCCAAAATGCAGGGCGCTAAAAGCCGCGCTAATCCCGCCCATCAGCAACAGCAACGGCATGAATCCGCGTGCGGGCAGAAAATTTTTGCAGTGATAAAAACACACCGCCGCCATACCCACCGCCAAGATGGTCCGCACCACCAGCATATAGCCGAATACGTCCGCACCCTGCGTATAGCTCAGCGCTGCCAGCGGTACGGCCGCGCCAAAGCAAATTCCGGCGATTAATGAGAGGCCAATGCCACCCAGAATTTTGTTTTTCATACTTCTCTTTTATCTTGCTCGTGGAACGACCGCAAATAAAAAGGGCCATGCGCTGCATGGCCCTTTGGTATCATTGTCTTGGTAAAATTACTTTTTGGTGACGGTGGGATTGACAACCGCGCGGCACTGTTCGGCCAAACGGGCCGAGGTGCCGTTGATCACCGTGCCGGCATTTTCGTTTTGCAGATTGCTGCAAATTTTGTTGCCGCGGGTCGGACTGCCCGATGCAAATGCCGGACCACGGTTGCAAACATTCTTGGCGCGCGTACAAGCAAGAGCATCAACTTCGGCAACTGGCAGTGTGGAACACACCATCATGGCGTAAGTATTCGCAGGAGTCGCCTCGTCGTTAACAGTGCAAACCCGACACATCGGTGATGAACTGCCGCCAGCGGGTGCGCAGGTACAAGGTGTCGCGGACAAGCAACCGGCGGGCGAAGGTACGGGCGTGGTCGGCGAGGCGGGAATATCCCAAGCCTGCGCAGATAATGCGGACGCGAAAATCATAATTGCGGTAAGTAATACTACACGAAGCGAAGAGCGAAGAGCCATTGCGGCCTCCAATGATGGGTTGAAACTGCACCCGGTCTACGCCTGTTTTATGGAATGATCAATGCCCAATAAGCAATTTTTGATCGACGCCGGGCCGACCGATCCACTTAAACTGTAATTTTATTGCTTTTGGGCTAATTGCGTTCGCGGCCCTGTTGGGCCTGAATCTCAATAATCGGCCCCTGCCCGGTGGGCAAAAGGGTACGGTTAATATAAGCGTCACCAACTTTTACATACCCCAGTTTTTTTAGCTTGCTGGCAATGTTCGCAGCCGTAGCTGGGTCGGGTACGATCTTGCCCCGCTCGAATTTGGGGACATTGGCGATGCGCATATCGCCATAGCTTGTCAATTCGCGGGCCGCATGTAACAGCAAATTTTTAGCGGTTGCATCATCGGGTGCTGGATAAACCTGTCCAGTTACCATGTTTAAACCGTTGGATAGTTTAACCGTCCTGATCGTGGCGGGATCGGCAACTAGAGGGGCGAAGGGCAAAGGTTTTTTTTGCTCGGCTTCGGCTACCGCTAATACCGGATTGGCCAGGCTGACGGCGGCATCGACCGCCAAGGTTGCCGAATGCGCCACGGGTAAAACATCTTTTTCATAAGGCGCATCGGCAAAGGCAGCCATGGTATAACCCTTGCCATCCGCATTCGGAATCAACGCGGTGCGGGTGACGGCGTAATATTTCCCATCCGCAATCACCATCCATTGCTGGAACGGCCCGGTCGGTGAAAACACCGCCATGTTTTTATTATCCGCCACGGCCTTCTTGGCGGCTTGCTTGGCCAAATCGGCATCGGGTGCGGCCACCGCATGAAAAATCGGATGATCCAAGCTTAGCCAGCTAGCGCTATCCAAGGGGAGGCCCGCAAGCGTGTCATCTTTGACGCCCAGATTTTTCCAATCGGCCGCGCGCACGGGCAAAACCCTGCCCTTACCCTTGGGATCGAAACGCAAATCTTGCACAGGATCGAGAAAGCCTTCGAACACCTCGCCCGCTGGCTGGGGGGCGGGCGGCGCTGCTTGGGGCTGCGCATAATTGGCGCCGGCCATGCTGCTAGCAACTACGCTGGCGCTAAGAATACGCAAAAAACTGCCCGTTGGCGACATTGGTATTTCCCCCACAAGGTTGTAACCAATGAATACTAGTCCCAGATTAAAACCCATGTCAACCCGCCCGGGCCGATTTCGCAGCGATTGCATTTCCTTAAAGATTATGCGATAAGGGGCAAAACCAAAGATAAATCACAGGCATAGGGTACAAAATGGCATTATTCGATAATACCAAGCTTTTTCATATCACCGTGGGCGGGGTCACGGCCGACCGGCGGCAATTTGCCGCGGTTTATACGCTGGAAAAATTTGGCGTAACCGGCAGTACCGTCGAGGCTTTGGCCAAAACAGATCTCGAGGAAGGGGACACGAATGATCGCGAGCGCATTTTGCGCGGCACTAGTACGCAACTGCCAGTTTTATACGGTGTTTTGGATGGTAACAATAATTTCACCGACAATTTTTTTATCGCTAGCCACATCCTGCAGGGCCCAGAACTAGAGCAGGCTCTTATCGGCACGCCACCCACAAGCTTGGGGCAATTGGCGAGTATGCATATCGTGGCCAAAGGCGTGTTGCGCGGCCAAACCGTCATCCCCTTGGCAGAGTTTTACAAACTAGACGGTAGCAATGAATCGCCACGCCTGATTCTAAGCGATCAGGCCCAAGCCATCGGCCTTACCAAGGCCACGGAAATCGAGGCGATTTGTCAAGACAGCGCAAGAACCATATTGAACCAAGGGCAAAAACTGTCGGTGGTGATGCAATCGGCTGCGGCCTATTATATGTCATTACGCCAATTCAATGACGCGGCCAAACAGCGCCGGGGCTAGGCGGCGGCGACCATGCGGCCTAAACGCCGCCCGGCCAGGATATGGATGTGGAAATGCGGGACTTCTTGGCCGCCATTCAGCCCGGCATTGGCGATCAAACGGAAACCATCCATGGGCGCATTCAACTGCCGCGCCACCTCGCCCACGCTGCGGATGAACATGGTGATTTCTTCGTTGCTGGCTTTGGCGGAAAAATCGTCGAATGACACATATTCCCCCTTGGGGATCACCAAGGCATGGGTCGGCGCCTGGGGGTTGATGTCGTAAAACGCCAACGCGTAATCATTTTCCAAAATCTTTTTACATGGGATATCCCCACGCAAAATTTTGGCAAAAATATTATTGCGATCGTAAGTCATGAATCAAGCGTAAAGCGGAACGCGTGTGGCGTAAAGAGGATTTTACGCCGCGCGGTTCTTTGGCCCTAGCGTGCTATCAATAAATGCTACATCGCCAGGCGTTAAAGGTATTCCAGCCCTTAATTTGGTTAAAGGGTGTGTGGGCATCTTATCTACTGGAAGTTCATTTTTGCCCACGCGACGCAAATCATCCCAAGTAAATTCCGGTAACCGCAGGTCGGTTTTGGTGCCCATGTTCAACTCCTGTTTTTATACTATTTAACAATAGTATTACGCCGGAATATAACAAGGGGTAATTTAGCGTCTGCAAAAATTATTTCACGGTAATTTTATTCCGGTGACTTTTCCAATAATTTCCGGATTGCCACAATGGTTTTGTCCGCCATGCGCGGCAGGCGGGCGGTGAACAGATGCAGCAAGATCACCGCACTGATCGACAGTCCTTGGGTTGGAATCACTACCTCGGGCGCGGAAATACGGGCGGCGGCTTTCAATTCGCCGATTTCAAACGGGGTCAGTTTCAATATCCGCTCGATCTGATACAGCATCACCAAAGACGGCACGCCGTTAAACCCGTTTTGCCAGGTGGTCAATTCCGCCGCGCTCAGTTTCAATTGCCGCGCCAATTCGTCATGCGACATTTTTCGCGCGGTACGGAACTCGGTAATTTTAACGCCAAAAGGGGTCATGCCCATAATCTACCGCCGCCCACGCTTGGGCGATAGGAAAATCGCGGCCCACCGCCTATGCCCTAGGCCGCGCCGGTTTTTTTCAGCAACACATAAAACGCGCCCGCTCCGCCATGCCGGGGTTGGGCCGTGCATACCGCCAGAATTTTTGGCCGCAGCGCGGGCAGATTCAGCCACGGCAAAAAGTTTTTGCGCAACACCCCGGTTGTGGCGAATAAATCGTCCGGGGCACTTTTGCCGCCCTTGCCGGTAATCACCAACAAACAACGCGCCCGCGCCTGGCTTTGCGCGGAAATAAATCCCTGCAAACTGGCCAGCGCTTGTTGTTGTGTCAACCCATGCAGATCAAGCCGCGCATCCATCGCCCACTCGCCCGCGCGCAAGCGTTCAAAATTGGCGCGATCAATCCCAGCACCGTTATTTAAACGCAGTTCAGGCAAATGCGCCGCCGCTAGCGGGGCTGCTTCGGCAACGCTACGGGGTAAGGACGGTGTTTGCTCCAACAAGGTTGCAAAATCTTCGTCCCGCTCGGGCGGAGCGGCGGATTCGGCCACCGGTTTCGGTGCCAATGGCTTGATCTCGCCGTCCAACGCTTGGCGGAACAAATCCATATCGGGGGGAAGTTTTTTCATGTCCAAGCCAAATCCAGCCTAGCGCCCAGTAAGCTGCAGGGGTGCGGTGGGCAGCAAAATATGCATCCGCCCGCGCCCGATCATCGCCCCGGCTAGGCGTTTGGCCACTGGCCCCGCGCCAAAGAAATAATCGGCGCGCACCGCGCCCAAAATGGCGCTGCCGGTATCATGCGCTACGGCGAATTGTTGTTTGGCCGGAATATCGCTCTGCGCCGGGATGTCCAACCAAAACGGCACACCCAAAGGGTAAAGGCTGCGGTCAACTGCGATACTGCGCCCGGCAATCAGCGCAATGCCATAAGCGCCAATCGGGCCATCGATGCCATCGGGGTCGCGCGGCACGGGGCGAAAGAAAATATAGGATGGGTTGGTTTGCATCACCCGCGCCGCCTGGCTGGGATTTTGCCGCAACCAATCCTCGATCGCATCCATATTGATTTGTGCCGAGGGCAGCAATTTTTCCGCGCCAAAAGTTTTACCGATCGAATAATAAGCGTGGCGGTTTTTTCCGGCAAAACCGATATGCATCGCCGTCCCATCCGGCAGCACGGCGCGGCCCGAACCTTGGATATGCAGGGTGAAAACACTAACCGGATCATCCGCCCACAACAATTCCAAGCCGCGCCCGGCCAAAGCGCCATTATCAATGTCTGCGCGGGTTAAATCCAAATCCCGCTCATCCGGCAGGGCATAAATCGGATAGCGATATGTCGCGGTCTTGGTTTTGCTGGCGCGCAACTCCGCCTCGTAATAGCCGGTGACAAGACCGATCTCGCGCCCTTGCTCGCCAAGCGCTAGGGCTTGGAAATTATTTTCGAAAAAATGCCGGGCGGCTTGTGGCGACGCCGCATCCTTTAGGCCAGCGCAAATATCCCGCCACCGCGCCGCATTCAGGCGTTCAGGATATTTTTGCTCGAGCGCGGTTTTGCCCAAAGCGCGGCGGCTGAGGCGCGGGCAGGAATGCAGCATAGCCTGACGCATGGCGATAAAATCTTCGCCTTCCCAACCGGGCAGGGTTACAGGCGCGCTTAGGCCCGTTTGGCGCAAAATTTTAGGTTCGGATGTTTGTTGCCAGGTGTTGGTGCAACTAGCCAGCAACAATAATAGCGTCAAGCGGAAAGCGGAAAGGGCAAAGGACATGGGAACCTTTTGTGACTAGTGCTACATATCATGTTAACTATTCAGAATTGCCCACAGTTTATTGTCATTCTCGAATTTGTCATCCCCGAAAATGCGTCTTGCCTCGCCGAAGCGCAGCGAAGGCGGGAGCATTTGTCGGGGATCCATTTAAATTTAAAAATGGATTCCCGCCGGAGTTTATCCCCGCGCAGGCGGGGGCGGGAATGACAAGAATAAGAAATTCTGAATTGGAAAGACTATACATATTTTCGTCACCAGACTGGTTACGGCCATTTAATTCGGTGTCATCTCCGACTCGACCGGCGAAGCACCAAGACCTAGGCACTGGTGCGCGTCGCCGCCAAAAACCAGCGGCTGCCGGAACCGATGGTGCGACGGAACGTCCAAATTTCCGCAACATCGAAAATCCGGTCGGGGTCGCCATCGACTACCTTGCCATCGGCATCGCGCGTCACATTGATCTGCTCGGATGCGAAAGCGACTTCGATGCGGATTTCGTTGCCCAATAATTCAGCCGCAGCGATTTCCGGATCGCGCACCCGCACTAGGGTTGTATCCATGTTTTCGCCGCGCGCGCTGCGCTCGGTGATGAATTTTTCATAAACCCCGTACACGGCGGGATCGCATAATTCGCGCAAAGTTTTTTTGTCTTCTTGGGAATACGCCTTGACGATCAATTCAAAGGCGGCCCGCGCCCCGCGTAAAAAATGCCCCTCGGCAAACGTGCTATCCGCCGCTTTGATTTTGGCAATCCCGCTCAGGGCCGATTCTGTAACCGGGGCCGAGGTTGGCCCGCCACTGGCCGCATAGGCTTGGGGGGTAATGTCGATCACTTGCTCCGCCCGTTCGTCCATAGCATCGGCGCGCTGGGACGGCGCCTTTGGGTCGCGGGTGATGTGGTGATGCCAGCCGCTTTGTTCGGGCGGGCGTTCGCTGCCATTGCGGCTGCCTAAAATTTGATACAGCCGGAACAGCAAAAACAGCGCAATTAGCGCAAAGGCGATAAGGTCGATAGGGATCATGGGCCTATCCTAATCCAGCTGCGGCATAAAGCCAATGGGTATGTGCTGCAATTACCGCTTGCCCGGGGACGAAAATGGATTTACAAATCCTCTATCATTTTACCCAAAAGGAATCCGCCATGGTCGATCAAGCCCAGCAAAACATCACCATCAACGCCCAATACGTCAAAGCGCTGCAATTCAGCAACGACAACGCGCCACGCAGCTTGATGAATTTGACCGAAGCGCCGCAGGTTAACATTGCCGTCGACGTCAAGGCCAACAAATTTTCCGACGAAGTCTACGAAGTCGCGCTGGCAATCAAGGCCGAGGCGAATGCCAAAGATTTGAAATGCTTTACTTGTGATTTGACCTATTGTGGCCTGGTGACGCTCAAGGGTATCGCCGCCAACCAATTGCAAGCCGTTTTGCTGGTGGAATGCCCGCGCTTGTTATTCCCATTTGCGCGCTCGATCATCGCCGATATTACCCGCGAAGGCGGTTATGCCCCGCTCTTGGTGCATCCGATCGATTTCCTGGGCCTGTATCAACAGCAAATGAAATCCGGCGGCCTCCAAGCCGCGCCAACCAAGCAGTAGAATCTACGCAGCCCTACCCAAATCGCGGCGGGAACGAATACATGCTTCGGCGGCAATGGAATCGCTCAGGCGATGCTGTTCTCCGTGCATGGGATCCTCGTCGCGAATCGCCATGTATTGCTGTAAATCGCCCAATACCGGCGCCATGAAACGTTTGCCTTCGTGCTGATACGGATGGCGGGAAATTTTAATCCCATCTGCTGCTGCCCAACCAGCGACCAATTCCAGCAGCGGCAGGTTTTTTTGCACCACCCCGCCCAAACTGCCGTCCAATAATTGCTGCGCCCGTTCGAATTCCGGCCGAATTTTTTCCAGTGCCTGGGCCAGCAAAATATCATGCCCCGCGCGCTGGACATCTACGGTTACGGCACGGGTGGTGCGTTTTGTCGCCGATTGCTCGAGCGTCGGCACAGCCGCAATCATAGCACCTGGCTTGGCAAAGCTGATGGTGAGGCCGAAATCGCGCTCCACACTTTGGATATAAGCCTGACGGCGGTGCAATTCTTCATCATTCGCATCGGGATCGTGATGGGTGATGACCAAATGATCGACATTGGCCAGCAAAGCGAGGCGCAAAGCTTGCTCCATTGTAAAATGGCCGAAATGTTTTTTCGGCGAGCCCGATGCCAATTCCGCATCCAGATATGGCGCATCGACCACCAGCACCGACGCATCGCGGGCGAATTCTACCAACTGGGCGGGAATCAACGTAATTTCGCCCGCATATTGCATCGCCAAATCGATCAGCACCACTACGCTGGACTCACCCAAACGATCGCTGAGATGCATTTCCGTCTCGCCAGCATCATAGCGATAGCCGACCGCCCCGCCCGGATGCGGCAACGGAATGGTATTGATGCTGCCGATCCCCAGACCCTGGTCATTACTGACGCCTAAAATACTGTCGCCGGGGACGATCTCGCCAAAATGCAAATTGCGATAATGACTTTGCAGATCCGGGCCGCCCGGGTGGCTGGCCGCCATTTGCAATAGTGCGCGCTGCGCCGGTGCGCTCATCGCCCCCAAAAAGGTTTTGGCGACAGCGGGATCGAACATCACACCCCATTGGGTCAAGGCCGATGCATCATAATGATCGTGGTGAAAATGGCTGAATAAAACCATGCGTTGCTGCATGGCGGGCGATCCGCCAAAATTCGCGCGCAACATTTGCTCGAGCCGGTGCGCGCCAGTACCGAAATCTTGGTTGATAATCCGCCCGCCGTTTTTGGGATCGCCGAAAATAAGCGCATAGGCGCTGGTCCCCGCGCCAAATTCGGCGCGTTTGGGATCATCGGTAACGCTGCGGCTGCCCCGGCAACCGCCAATGTATAATTGCAATGGATGATGTGTAGTCATAATCCCCTCGTTTTTATATTATAGTTAGGGAGGATAGGACTATTTTATTACTTTATGATGACCATTAGTAAATTATTGAAATATATGCTAAATATCGCCTTCCACCGGCCAGAGCGGATTTTTCAAACCCACCACCATTTTGCGGTGCGCGGCGCTTTCCTCGTCAGCCAGGGGCGGATGTGGCCGCGCCGGGCGGGGGGTGCGCAAACCGGCGGCTTGGGCCCCGCTGCCCATATTCGGCTGCAATAAATCCAAGCCGGTTTGCCGCCCGCCGATTAATTCTAAATACACTTCGGCCAGCAATTCGG